>ERZ1463036.358-NODE-358-length-9935-cov-117.931275_pt1 | contig 9935 bp, 5 predicted proteins | sample MGYA00564485_ERZ1463036 | MGnify/ENA primary metagenome ERZ1463036 (study PRJEB39244, sample SAMEA3635127) | Helicobacter pylori | study: EMG produced TPA metagenomics assembly of PRJEB11511 data set (Assembly of a 5300-year-old Helicobacter pylori... | reverse complement strand
AATATGAAACTTGAAAAATTTCTGTCAAAGAGTATAATTATTAATGTCGAGTAAAATTAGTTTTGTATCAAATAATATTGGGCTTTAAGATAAAATATATTATCAAGTATAAGAGGTGTTTTTATGAGTAAAGTATCAGTAATATATTGGAGTAATGGTGGAAATGTTGAAGTTTTAGCAAACACTATTGCAGATGAATTAACAGATTTAGGAGTAGAGGTTTTAATAAAACATGTTTCAAACGCTAAAGTAGAAGATGTGATAGAAGCCGATGCAGTAGCCTTAGGTAGCCCTTCAATGGATAATAACAGAATAGAACAATACGATATGGAACCATTTGTTAATCAATTCAAATTAACTCCAAATAACAACAAAAAAATGATCTTATTTGGATCATATGGTTGGGATAATGGAGAATTCATGGTTGAATGGGTTAAAAGAATGAAAGATTATGGATTCGACGTTGTTGGTAGTTTAGCTGTAAATGAATCACCAAACGATGATGAAATTAATTCAGCAAAAGAATTAGCAAAAAAATTAATAAAATAATACTTATGCTAATAAGTAATTTTAATTAATTACTTTAAATATATTATAATTTTTAAGATTTTAATTTATATATCTACAAAATTAATGAAAGAGAGGTCATCTCAATGGCAATGAGAAAAATGAAAACTATGGATGGTAACACAGCTGCCGCTTATATATCATATGCGTTCACTGATGTTGCAGCAATATTCCCTATCACTCCATCATCACCAATGGCAGAGTGGGTTGATGAAAACAGTGCAAGAGGATTAAAGAACATATTTGGTCAACCTGTAAAAGTAATGGAAATGCAATCAGAAGCAGGTGCTGCAGGAGCAGTTCACGGTTCATTACAAGCTGGAGCTTTAACTACTACTTACACAGCTTCACAAGGTTTATTATTAATGATACCAAACATGTACAAAATAGCTGGTGAATTATTACCATCAGTATTCCATGTATCAGCTAGAGCATTAGCTACTTCAGCATTAAACATCTTCGGTGATCACCAAGACGTTATGGCTGCAAGACAAACTGGATTCGCTATGTTAGCAGAAGGATCAGTTCAAGAGGTTATGGATTTATCAGCAGTTGCTCACTTAGCAGCTCTTAAAGCTAGAATACCTTTCGTAAACTTCTTCGATGGATTCAGAACATCACATGAAATACAAAAAGTTGAACTTTTACAATACGATGAATTAAAAGAATTAGTAGATATGGAAGCTGTAGAAGAGTTCAGAAGAAGAGCTCTTAACCCTAACAAGCCTGTTACAAGAGGTACAGCTCAAAACCCAGACATCTACTTCCAAGAAAGAGAAGCAGTAAACAAATTCTACGATGCAGTTCCAGAAATAGTTGAGAGCTACATGAAAGAAATCACTAAGTTAACTGGTAGAGAGTACAACTGTTTCGATTACTATGGAGCAGCAGATGCTGAAAGAGTTATCGTAGCTATGGGATCAGTTACTGACTTAATAGAAGAAACTGTAGACTACTTAAACGCTAAAGGAGAAAAAGTTGGTTTAATCAAAGTAAGATTATTCAGACCATTCTCAAATGAAAGATTAATAAAAGCAATGCCAAAAACTGTTAAAAAGGTTGCTGTTTTAGATAGAACTAAAGAACCAGGTGCTGCAGGAGAACCTCTATACTTAGAAGTTAAGAATGCATTCTACGGATTAGAAAATGCTCCTGTAATAGTTGGTGGTAGATTCGGATTAGGATCAAAAGATACTGTACCAGCTGATATCGTTGCTGTTTACGAAAACTTAAATAAAGAGGATGCTAAAAATGGATTCACTTTATCAATAGTTGATGATGTAACTAATACTTCATTAGCACCAGTTGGAGATATAGATACTACTCCAGAAGGAACTAAAGCTTGTAAGTTCTGGGGATTAGGATCAGACGGAACAGTTGGAGCTAACAAGAGTGCTATCAAAATCATTGGAGACCATACTGACATGTATGCTCAAGGATACTTTGCATATGACTCTAAAAAATCAGGTGGGGTTACAATTTCTCACTTAAGATTCGGTAAACAACCAATAAAATCACCTTACTTAATAAACAAAGCTGATTTCGTTGCTTGTCATAACCAATCATATGTTAACAAATACTTCGTTTTAGATGGATTAAAGAAAAACGGAACATTCTTATTAAACACTATCTGGACTCCAGAAGAAGTTGCTGAACATTTACCAGCAAGCTATAAGAGATTCTTAGCTGAAAACAACATTAAGTTCTACACTTTAAATGCTGTTAAGATAGCTCAAGAAGTTGGATTAGGTGGAAGAATCAACATGATCATGCAATCAGCATTCTTCAAACTAGCTAACATAATACCAGTAGAAGACGCAGTTAAATACTTAAAAGATGCTGTTGTAACTTCATACGGTAAAAAAGGTGAAAAAGTTGTTAACATGAACCACGCTGCTATAGACAAAGGAATCGACGCTATCGTTGAAATCACTGTTCCAGCTGAGTGGGCTAACGCTAAAGATGAAGTTGTTGAAGCTAAAGAAGTTCCAGCATTCATCAAAAACATTGTTGAACCAATGAATAGATTAGAAGGAGATAAACTTCCTGTATCAGCATTCAACGGAATGGAAGATGGTACTTTCGAACCAGGTACTGCTGCATACGAAAAGAGAGGAATCGGTATAAACATACCAGAATGGATAGCAGACAACTGTATCCAATGTAACCAATGTGCTTACGTTTGTCCTCATGCTACAATAAGACCATTCTTATTAACTGAGGAAGAAGCTAAAAATGCTCCTGCTTCAACTAAGTTAGTTGCTGCTAAAGCATTAAAAACTGAAGAGCCAATGCAATTCACTATGGCTGTAAGTACTTTAGACTGTACTGGATGTGGAAACTGTGCTCAAGTTTGTCCTGCTAAGGAAAAAGCTTTAGTTATGAAACCACAACATACTCAAGAAGATCAAATAGAAGCTTGGGATTACTGTGTAAATGATGTTGCACCTAAGAAAAACCCAATGAACAAAAACACAGTTAAAGGTAGCCAATTTGAGCAACCATTATTCGAGTTCTCAGGAGCTTGTGCTGGATGTGGAGAAACTCCATATGCTAAACTTATAACTCAATTATTTGGAGATAGAATGATGATAGCTAACGCTACTGGATGTTCATCAATCTGGGGTGGATCAGCTCCTTCAACTCCATACACAACTAACCACAATGGTCATGGACCAGCTTGGGCTAACTCATTATTCGAGGACAACGCTGAATTCGGATTAGGTATGTTCTTAGGAGTTAAAGCTATAAGAGAAAGATTAGTTGATCTTGCTGGAAAAGCAATTGAAGCTGGTGTTAAACCAGAAGCTAAAGAAGCTTTAGAAGCTTGGATAGCTGAAGTTGACAACGGAGAAGGAACTAGAGATAGAGCTGACGCTGTTGTAGCTGCATTACAAGGTGAAACTAACGAGTTCGCTAAAGAAATATTAAAAGACCAAGACTACTTAGCTAAGAGATCACAATGGATCTTCGGTGGAGACGGATGGGCTTACGACATCGGTTACGGTGGAGTTGACCACGTTTTAGCTAGTGGAGAAGATGTAAACATACTTGTTATGGATACAGAAATCTACTCAAATACTGGTGGTCAGGCTTCTAAATCAACTCCAACTGCTGCTATCGCTAAATTCGCTGCTGCAGGTAAGAGAACTAAGAAGAAAGATTTAGGAATGATGGCTATGAGCTATGGTTATGTATATGTTGCTCAAATAGCTATGGGTGCAGATAAGAACCAAACTCTTAAAGCTATAGCTGAAGCTGAAGCATACAAAGGACCATCATTAATAATAGCTTATGCTCCATGTATCAGCCACGGATTAAAAGCTGGTATGGGTAACTCTCAATTAGAAGAGAAGAGAGCTGTTGAATGTGGATACTGGGCTATGTACAGATTCAACCCAATGTTAAAAGAAGCTGGTAAGAACCCATTCTCATTAGATTCTAAAGAACCAACTGGTGATTTCAGAGAATTCATAATGGGAGAAGTTAGATACGCTGCATTAGCAAAAGCATTCCCAGAAGCTGCTGAAGCTTTATTCGAAAAGACTGAAAGAGATGCTAAAGAAAGATTAGAAAACTACAAAAAACTTGCTGCAAACTAGTAAGTAGTAGATAACTAATTACGTTTAATATATTGATTGAAGTATAAAGTAATATAAGAGTTAGAGTATTTATGCTCTAACTCTTATTTTTTTGTTTTAATTTAGAAGTATATTGGTGTTATATAATTAAGAAATATAATTTATAAAGCAAAAATAATTAATAATCTAGTTTTATAAAAGATAAAAGTATAAATATAAATTTAAAATAAGAATTAAATATCTTTGTATAGATATGAATATTAATAATTTTGTATAGGGATAAATATTAATAATTTTTAAATATAAAATTATTATATGGTCAATTAGAAAAGATAAAATTTTAAATAAATAAATATTCTTTTTTATATTTATTGGATAAATTTTTAATAAAGTGTTAATTAAATAACTCTCTTGATAAGATTAAATTAAAAAGAAAGAAAATAAAAGAAAATTGAAGTATTTTAGAGATAAACAAAATTAATAGAATGAATTAATAATTAATACAGAAAAATGAAAGAATGAAACTTTTGAATAAATTGTTAACAAAGGTTATTATTTAAACATAGTTGGTAGCTATTATTCAAGACAAAAATTTAGAGCGTGATAAATTTTTGTCTTAGGTAATAGTTGTTAATTGTTAAAGCTTAAGTATTAAACTTAAGATTATAAAATTATAAATTAAACAATAACAACAGAGGAGGCGTTTATTATGCCAAGTAAATCAAGTGCAAATGTAAAAACACTTACTTTGTTTGGGTTCTTTGCCATGACAGCATCAATGGTAATGACTGTATATGAATACCCTACATTTGCAACATCAGGATTTAATTTAGTATTTTTCTTAATCGTAGGCGGACTTTTATGGTTCTTACCAGTTGCATTATGTGCAGCAGAAATGGCAACTGTAGATGGATGGGAAGAAGGAGGTATCTTTGCTTGGGTAGGTAATACTTTAGGTGAAAGATGGGGATTCGCGGCAATCTTCTTCCAATGGTTCCAAATAACAGTTGGATTTGTTACAATGATTTATTTTATATTAGGGGCTCTATCTTATGTGCTAAATTGGCCAGCATTAAATAGTAATCCATTAATAAAATTTATAGGTGTTTTAATTATATTCTGGGGATTAACTTTCTCACAATTTGGAGGAACTAAAAATACAGCTAAAATAGCTAAAGCAGGATTTGTTTTCGGAGTTGTAGTTCCGGCAATTATATTATTTATATTAGGTATAATGTACATAGCAAAAGGTAATCCAGTACATGTTGATTTAAGCGCACATGCTCTTATACCTGATTTTACAAAAGTAAATACATTAGTTGTATTCGTATCATTTATTTTAGCATATATGGGAGTTGAAGCATCAGCATCACATGTTAATAAATTAGAAAATGCAAGTAAAAACTATCCATTAGCTATGTTTATACTTGTTGTATTAGCAATAGTTCTTAATACAGTAGGTGGTTTAACAGTAGCAGCAGTTATACCAGCTGATCAATTAAACTTAAGTGCTGGTGTTGTTCAAACATTCCATCAATTAGTAGTTGTAAACTTAGGTGAAAGTTTTGATTGGATAACAAGAATAGTAGCTTTATTATTAGCTTTAGGAGTTATGGCAGAAGTAAGTTCATGGGTTGTAGGTCCTTCAGAAGGTATGTATGCAGCGGCTAAAAAAGGATTATTACCTAAAAAACTAACTGAAGTTAATAAACATGAAGTTCCAGTTCCATTAGTATTAGTTCAAGGTTTAGTAGTTACTATATGGGCAGCTGTTTTAACATTTGGCGGTGGTGGAAATAACGTTTCATTCCTTACTGCTATATCATTAACAGTTGTTATATACTTAGTTGGATATTTATTATTCTTCATAGGATATATTATTTTAATATTAAAACATGGAGATTTAAAACGTGCTTATCATGTACCAGGTGGAAAAACATTTAAGATGATAGTAGCAATAGCAGGATTTGTTGTATCAGTATTTGCTTTAGTTATTTCATTCGTACCACCATCACAATTAACAGGAAAAAGTATATCAGAATATTTAACTATACTATCAATAAGTTTCATAGTAACAGTTTTAATTCCATTTATAATTTATGCTTTACATGATAAATGGAATAAATAGCAGAAATAAATTAGAGTTATATTTGAAGTAGTCTAAAAGTATAGGCTACTTCAAATATTTTATAGAGAAATATTTTAAAATTTTGAAATTTTAACTATATAATAAAAGAGGTGAGGAGTATGAATTATTATATAAGTATATTATTTAGAGCAATACCATTATTAATGGGAATAATATGTCTTACTTATGGATCATACATATATACACTTGGAGATAAATTTGGTAATGAATATATAATAGCTAGTCATGTAATAATATTTTTTACTACCATATGTATAGCTTTATTCACTACTGCAGCAACAATAATAAGACAATTAATAAATAAATATAATTCATTTTTTAAGTTTATTCTCCCTACCATTGGATATTTATTTGCAGCAATAAGTATGGTAGGAGGATTATATTTTGCTTTAAACAATGGAGGAAATCCTGCATATTTTGTAGCTGGAAATATAGGCTTTGGTGTGGGACTGATAGCATGTTGTGTATCTACAGTGGCATTATCATCAACAAAGTTTTTGCTTATACCAAGTAATAGTAAAAATTTAAAAGAAGGTGAAAAACCTAAGGGATGTTTTAGTAAAGAAATGTCCTATGTACTTATAGCTATTCCTATAATATGTACTTTAATAGGATTAATATTTTCATTTAATCTCTTAAGACATACAGATAAGGTACCTAGTTTGGTAGCTGGATTTGTACTTTTTGGTATATCTTTAGTTTGTGGAAGTTTAATATCATTAGTAGCTAGTGTTTGTAGACAAATACAAAATACTTTTACTAATAAGGAGCGTTGGAAATGGTCCATATTAGTTATTGTATTAGGAAGTATAAACCTTATATTAGGAATATGTGTGCTTTTATTTAGTAAAAATCAAACTTTTATAGCACCGGGATATGTATTAATAGGTTTAGGGTTAGTATGCTATAGTATTTCAAGTAAGGTATTATTACTTGCTTCAGTGTGGAGAAGAAAGAGTAAGTTATCTAAGAGAATTCCTTTAATACCTGTTATAACAGCCTTAGCTTGTTTATTTTTATCAGCATATTTATCAGAAGCTGAATTAGTTAACATGGCATATTTTGTACCAGCTCATGTTATGGTTGGATTAGGAGCTATATGCTTCACATTATTCTCCATAGTTTCAATATTAGAGAGTGGTACATCAAATTAAATTTATGTATTTTATGGAAGTGAATTTTTAAGGATTCACTTCTTTTTTTATAAATATTAAATCTATTAAAGTGTTATTGAAAAAATTGTTTAAATATTTAACAAAATGTTAATGAAATATAAATTTTAAAATATATTTTATATAAGGATATATTTAATCAACATTTGGTTATATATGCGTTATTTTATTAAAATATGAAATAATAACTCTATTTAAAATAAAATGATTAAAAATATAGAATTTATTTTAAGTATTTATTAATAAAAATCTTTCTAAAATGTTTTATAGAGAAAAAAAGAGTAAATTGAAGGAATTAAGAGTATTGGAGAGAAAATTTAAATGTTAACAAATAAATAATAAAATATTAACAAAATGTAACTGATTAGCGAATTTAAATATTATACTAAAAGGTGTATTATATAAATAACTTGATGAGGTAGTCATTAAGGCAATATAGATAAAATGATTTATATAACTAAAAATTACTCTTAATTTCTTGAGGGTTATGAAGAGATTAAGAGTGGTTTTTAGCTAAATTAGGAGGTATTTAAAATGCTTTTTGGAAAAAATGAATTAGGTAGTCAATTTGAAACACCAATATTTGGTACTGTGGAAAGTAATGAATCTATTCCTAAATATGAATTAGCTAAAAAATCAATTGCACCACAAGTTGCATATAGATTAATTAAGGATGATTTACTAGATGAAGGGAATGCTCGTCAAAACTTATGTACTTTCTGTCAAACTTATATGGATGATGAAGCTGTAAAATTAATGGCAGAAACATTAGAAAAAAATGCTATAGATAAATCAGAATATCCTCAAACAACTGATTTAGAAAATCGTTGTGTAAATATATTAGCAGATTTATGGCATGCACCAAAGGATGAAAGTTTCATGGGAACTTCAACAGTTGGATCATCAGAAGCTTGTATGCTTGGTGGTATGGCTATGAAATTTAGATGGAGAAATAGAGCTAAAGCTTTAGGTATGGATGTTACATCAAGAAAACCAAACTTAGTAATTTCTTCAGGATACCAAGTATGTTGGGAAAAATTCTGTGTTTACTGGGATATAGAAATGAGATTAGTTCCAATGGACGAAGAACATATGAGCATAAATGTAGATAAAGTTTTAGACTATGTTGATGATTATACAATAGGTGTAGTTGGAATACTAGGAATTACTTACACTGGTAAATATGATGATATTAAAGCCTTAGATAAAAAACTTGAAGAGTATAATAAAACTGCAAAATTAACAGTTCCAATGCATATAGATGCTGCTTCAGGTGGTATGTTTGCTCCATTTATAGAACCAGAACTAGAGTGGGATTTCAAACTTAAAAATGTCGTTTCAATAAGTACATCAGGTCATAAATATGGACTAGTTTATCCTGGTATAGGTTGGGTATTATGGAGAGATAAAGAATACTTACCACAAGAATTAGTATTTGACGTAAGCTACTTAGGAGGAAAAATACCAACAATGGCAATTAACTTCTCAAGATCAGCTAGCCAAATTATAGGTCAATATTATAATTTCTTAAGATATGGATTTGAAGGATATAGACAAATACATCAAAGAACAAAAGATGTTGCTATGTTCTTAGCATCTGAACTTGAAAAAACTGGATTATTCCAAATATATAATAATGGTGAAAATTTACCAATAGTTTGTTATAAATTAAGAGATGATGTAAATGTTGATTGGACATTATATGATTTAGCAGATAGATTATTAATGAAGGGATGGCAAGTACCAGCTTACCCATTACCAGCAGATTTACAAGATACAATAATTCAAAGAATTGTTTGTCGTGCTGACCTTAGTCATAACTTAGCTGAATTATACTTAAGAGATTTAAAAGCAGCTATAGAAGACTTAAATAAAGCAAGAGTTTTAAATCAAAAATCTAAAATAGGAGTACAAGGATTTACTCACTAATATATAATAAAAACTCTCTTTAAAGTAAAAACTTTAGGAGAGTTTTTTCTATTAAGAAATATATTTACTAGAAATATTATTTTCTATTGATTATAATATTATATTATGTTAAGAATATAATTAAAGATTATAAAGAAAATGCTTTTATTATTTTGTATTTAAGGTTACAATTAATATAAAGTAAATTTTCCACAAGGGAGGAAAGATTATGTCAGATAAAGATTTAAACAAATGCTGCGGAGGTAACTGTGGTTGCGGAAGCGAAAAAGAAGAAAAGCATGAAGGATGCGGATGTGGTGGACACGGTCACGATCATGGACATGACCATCATGAAGGATGCGGATGCGGAGATGAACATTTAGAGCATTTCGTTGTAGATTTAGAAGATGAAGAAGGAAACACAATAACTTGTGATGTTATTGATGCTTTTGAATATAAAGATGAAGAGTACGTTTTAGTACAACATCCTGATGAATCAGTTTACCTATTCAAATCTCAAGGTGAAGAAGGAGAATTAGTTCTTCCTTCAGAAGAAGA
>ERZ1463036.357-NODE-357-length-9947-cov-31.859887_pt1 | contig 9947 bp, 9 predicted proteins | sample MGYA00564485_ERZ1463036 | MGnify/ENA primary metagenome ERZ1463036 (study PRJEB39244, sample SAMEA3635127) | Helicobacter pylori | study: EMG produced TPA metagenomics assembly of PRJEB11511 data set (Assembly of a 5300-year-old Helicobacter pylori... | reverse complement strand
TCATTTAAGCACCTTCATTAAAGCCTTAGCTTTTTGAATAGTTTCTTCATACTCATCTTCTTCATTAGACTCATAGGTAATTCCACCACCAACTCCAAAATAAGCCTTATCATCTTTTTTTAATATAGTTCTTATTACTATGTTAAAATCACTATTTCCTCTTAAATCAAAATATCCTATAATTCCCGTATATAAATTTCTTTTAATTCCTTCAAGCTCTTCTATTATTTCCATTGCTCTTATCTTTGGTGCTCCAGTTATAGATCCACCTGGATAAGCTTCTCTTATACACTTAACAGCTGAATTTTCAGGTTTTAAATTTCCCTCTATTGTTGAAACAAGATGAAATACTGTAGCATATTCCTCTATTTTAAATAGTTCACTTACAATTACAGAATTTTTATCACAAACCTTACTTAAATCATTTCTTTCTAAATCAACAATCATTAAAAGTTCTGCTTTATCCTTTTCACTATTCTCAAGCTCTTTTCTATAAAAATCATCTTCATTTTTATTTTTTCCCCTAGGTCTTGTTCCTTTTATAGGTCTAGTTATTACTCTTCCGTCTTTGATTTGTATAAATCTTTCAGGAGATGAACTTATAATTTGAAAATCATTATAATTTAAATAAGCGGAAAATGGAGCCTTATTTATACTTCTTAAATGACTATAAATATCAAAAGAATCCTTTGTACAATGACAATAAAACCTTTGAGTCATATTGGCTATATATATATCACCATCTACTATATAATCTTTCATTCTTTTCACAGCTTCTATATACTGTTCTTTAGTAAAATTTGAATAAAATTTATTATTACCTTCCATAAAAGATTTTTCTTCTATTTTACTTCCACCTAATATTTTTTCTTCAATTTCATTTATTGATTCTTCTTTATTTTCAATAGCCGTTATAAAACATTTATTATTTAATAAGTCAAAAATTATTATATTGTTATAAAGTATAAATCTCATATTAGGAATATTAAAATCTTCCTTTGAAGTGTTTGGTAACTTTTCTATAAGTCTTCCTGCATCATAAGATATGTATCCTATATATCCACAAATAAGTGGTATATCACTTTTAAAATTAATTTTTTTATCATTTATTCTTTTTTCTAATTCTAAAAATGGATCATTAAAAGCTTTAGGTTCAAATACTTCAAGGGGATTTAACCCTATAAAAGAATATTTTGATAAATTTTCATCTTCTTTTGAACTATCTAAAAACACACTATTTTTTTCATCTTTAAATAAATTATATATATCAAAAGGAGTAAGATTAGTTTTTATTTCTTTAATTTTAAAATCCAAACTATTTTCCCTCCTTACATATTTTTATAAAATTATTTAAAACCTCATATCCATATTCAGTTAAAACTGCTTCTGGATGATATTGAACACCATACATTTTATAATGTTTATGTTTAATTCCCATAATAGCTCCATCTACAGCTCTTGCTGTTACTTCTAATTCTTCTGGTAAAGTTTCTTCATTTACAACTAGAGAATGATATCTAGTAACATTAAATTCCTTAGGAATATTTTTAAATATATTTTTCCCATCAGTAATTATTTTCGAAATTTTTCCATGCATTGGTCTTTTTCCTTTTATAATTTCACCACCAAAATACTCTCCTATACTTTGATGACCTAAACATATACCAAGTATAGGAAGCTTCCCTTTAAATTTACCTATTATGTTAAGCACTTCCCCTGCATCTTTTGGTGCTTTAGGTCCAGGTGATATAACTATACCATTAGGATTTAAATTTTTAATTAAATCTTCATTTATTTCATCATTTCTAAAAACAAGTACATCTTCATTTAACTCATTAAAATATCTAACTAAGTTATACACAAATGAATCATAATTATCTATCATTATCAACATATTATAACCACCATTTTTCATATTTTTTATTACATTTATACTATCATTATGCTACAATACTTATAATATTTATTTTAAATTATAACACAGCTTATTATATGAAAAAATATTTTAGATTGAAGGGATTTGAAATTTATGAAAAGAACAGATTTTCATGTACATACTAATTTTTCTGACGGTATACTGAGTCCAAAAAATGTTATTGATAGAGCAAAAAAGAATAATGTTTCAATACTTGCAATAACTGATCACGATACTGTAGATGGAATTATTGAAGTAATATCTGTAGCTAATGATAAAGATATTAAATTAATTCCTGGAATAGAGCTTTCTTGTAATTATAATAATGAAAGTATTCACCTATTAGGATTTTTTAAAGATGATAGTTATAAATCTCAAGAATTGTCAAATATATTAAATGAAATTAAAAATAGAAGAATTATAAGAGCAAAAAATATGATAGAAAAACTTAAAGAAAAATTTGACATAAATATAGATTTTAATAAAGTATCAGAATTAGGAGGAAATATAATAGCAAGACCTCATATTGCTAGAGCTATAATAGATGCTGGTTATCCATATACTCAAGATTATATTTTTGATAACTTTATAGGCAAAGATAAGCCTGCTTATATTCCGACTACTAAAATTTCTTTAGAAGAAGGTATTGAAATACTTCATAAATTCAATGCCATAACAGTTTTAGCCCATCCTATATTAATTAAAAATACTCCATTAGAAGAATTTTTAAAATTTAAATTAGATGGAATCGAAGCAATATATTATTTAAATTCAAAAGAACAAGAAAAATATTTAATAAATTTTGCTAAAAAAAATAATCTTTTAATAACAGCTGGCTCTGATTGTCATGGGGATTTTATAAATGATGATCGTCACGGTGATATAGGTGATATGAAACTTTCAGAAGAAGATTTATCTAAATTTTTAAAAGCACTAAATTTTAATTAAATTAAATGAGCACCTACTCTTTATTCAAGATATAGATGCTCTTATTTAAATTAAGAGGTGCCTTTTAATAATTCTTTAATTTATTATTTATCTTTTATTTCATTAATATATTTTATGATTAATTTTTAAATAATGAACTAATAAAATAAAAAAGGTACAAGTTATTTTTAATAACCTGTACCTTTTATTAAATTCTAAGCTTCTTTTAAGAAAGCTACATATCCTTTTTTAGTTTCAAATATATCAACCTTTGAAGCAATCTCCCATGGAGCATGCATATTTTGAAGTGCAACACCACAATCAATTACATTCATATTATATTGAGCTAAAATATAAGCGATTGTTCCACCGCCACCTTGATCTACCTTACCAAGTTCTGCTGTTTGGAATGATACATCATGTTTTTCCATAATTGCTCTAAGTTCTGCCATATACTCAGCATTTGCATCATTACATCCTGATTTTCCTCTAGCTCCTGTATATTTATTAAATACAATTCCTTTTCCAAAATACGCTGAATTTTTCTTTTCCATAACTGATGGATAATTTGGATCAAATGCAGCACTAACATCTGATGATAACATTTTTGAATTTGTTAAACATCTTCTTAATTTTATTTCTGAATAATCTCCAACTCTATCCATAACCTCAGCAACTATATTTTCAAAAAATCTTGATTGCATTCCTGTTGCTCCAATACTTCCAACCTCTTCTTTATCAACAAGTAAACATACACAAGTTTTATCTATCTTTTCTACCTCAGTTAATGCTAATAATGATGTATATGAACATACTCTATCATCATGTCCATAAGCCATAATCATACTTCTATCTAAACCATAATCTCTAGCTTTTCCTGCTGGAACAACTTCTATTTCTGCTGATAAAAAGTCTTCCTCTTCAAAATTATACTTTTCTTTAAGTATTTTTAAAATATTAGCTTTAACAGCATCCTTTTCTTCTCCTTTTAAAGGCATGCTTCCTACTAATACATTTAGATCTTCTCCTTCAATTACATTTGAACCTTTCTTAGTCATTTGATCAGATGAAAGGTGAACTAAAAGATCAGAAATACCAACTACAGGATCATTTTCTTCTTCTCCAACTACTACATTTATTTTAGTTCCATCTTTTTTCACTACAACACCATGTAAAGCTAGTGGTAAAGTAACCCATTGATACTTCTTAATTCCACCATAATAGTGAGTATCTAATAATGCTAAGTCTGTATCTTCATATAAAGGATTTTGTTTTAAGTCTAATCTAGGTGAATCAATATGTGCTCCTAGTATTTTAAGACCCTTTTCCATTTTCTCATTTCCTATTACAAATAATGCTAATGTTTTCCCCATATTATTAGCATATACCTTGTCTCCTGGTTTTAAAGTTTCATTTGAGCTTATTACATCTTCTAAATCTCTAAATCCATGTTCTTTTGCGATTCTTATTGATTCATCAACGCATTCTCTTTCTGTTTTACATTTTGACATAAATTCTTTATATCCTTCATTGAATTCAAAAATTTCCTTTATGCCTTTTTCATCGTATTTTTCCCAAGCGTTTTTGCTCATTTTTAGTGCCTCCCTTTTTATTAACTTGCTTATATAATATTATTATCTAACAAATAGATTTAATACTAATCTTAATCACTAATTTCGCCCATTCTACTTTCAATTATATCTACTGGTGTTTCATTAGACATAAGTGCATACCTAAAGTTTACAGCCGCTGCTTCAATTATTACAGCAATATTTCTTCCTGGTCTTATTGGTACAGTTAGTTTTCTAACAGGAACACCAAGAATATCCATATATTCATAGTCAGTTCCAAGTCTATCATAATCTCCATCATTTTTCCAATGTTCAAAATGCATTACAAGTTTTATATCCTTTTGCTGAAGTATTGAACTTAAGCCATATAATGCTGATACATCAATAATTCCTATACCTCTAACTTCAAGCATTCCTATAGTTATCCTTGGTGATGATCCTATAAGCTCCCCATCGGTTTCTTTTATATCAACGGCATCATCTGTTACCAATCTATGTCCTCTTTTTATAAGCTCAAGGGCAACTTCGCTTTTGCCAATTCCACTTTCACCAGTTATAAGTATACCAATTCCGTAAACGTCTACTAAAACTCCATGTAATCTAGTTTCAGGTGCAAGTTTATCTGACATATATACTGTAAGTTTACTAATAAAATTAGTTGTAACTAAATTACTTCTTAAAACCCAAATATTTTGTTTTTGTGCATATTTTATAAGTTCTTCATGTGGTTCAATTCCCCTTGTTATAATTACACATTTCATATTAAAACTAAAATATTTTTTTAGTCTTTTTCTTCTTAGTTCAACTTGCATATCATCTAAAAAACTCCACTCAGCTTTTCCAATAATTTGTATTCTCTCTGGAGTAAAATAATTATAGAAACCTGATAACTGAAGTCCAGGTCTATTTACATCACTTACACTTATTAACTCTTCTGGATTACCTTCTACTAAAATCTCCAAATTAAAATCTTTAATTAACTTTTCAACAGTTACCGCCATCACACTCACCCTTTATTTCTTTTTCTTAGGCTCTATCCCACTAAGTTGAGCCTTAAAATTAGCTTTAACACTATCTATATATCTTCTTCTTAACTTTTGTTGTAATTCTTTTTCGTCTTCTGTTAGTCCTTCTTCTTTACTTTTTTTATATATTTCATTTATTTTCTCTATAACATCATCTATCTTCATTTCATCTACATTCATATCTTTAGTATTCATTAATTTAGTCACTCCTTGAAAACTTTTTATTTATACTTATGTTTATTTTACCTATAAATAACTGTTTAATCAACTTTAATAACTATTGATTTAAAGTTTTACACAACTTATTTACATTTTAATAAATATTTTATTTTTATTTTTCGACAAATTAAATTTTATTCACTTATATTAATCTATTTTATACTTCTTTTATTCTATTTTTATAATATTTAATATATATTTTTGTAAATATTTGTACTTTTATTTTAATTTACTTATTTCCAATAACTGTTATAATATGACTATAAATACATTTATTTTACAGATGAGGTGTTGTTTATGACGGTAAAAAAGATAAAAAAAAGAATAAAATACAGAAAATTTTTATTAAATCTACTACTAAAATTTATAAATCCTTCTAATAAACTTATTGTCATACTTTCTCAAAATTTGGACAAATATATAAGCACATACCAATGTCATCTTTATAAAATTCACAAAAGAAATTACAAAGTAAAAACCTTCAATAAACTAGCAGCTTAAAAACTTTTTTTTAAAATAAATGGAGTTAAGATACTCCATTTATTTTAAAAAAGTACAAAAAAAAATACCTCAAAAGAGGTATTAATTTCTGTAATTATATAGCACCCCAACATGCCGTTTGCTTATATATTCAAAACCTGCTCCTCGCAGGTGGGTTCTGCTCATATTACCTCTCTGCCATCTTCCGTCATAATATGAAGCTAAATGCTTGAAGCCCGACATCAATAATAATATCGCAAATCCCGTATCTCATATGTAGGTTGAATACGATAAGCTTGGCGAACATCTCAGGTATGTTATGTTTTAATTATAGCACAATTTTTTTTGAATTCAAGTAGTTTTTATATATACTTAAGAACCCTTTAATTTATTATAAGTAATCGTTTAACACTTCTTCTAATTCCATATCAAAGTCATCTGTACAAAACGCAGCAATAAACTTTATGTAATCATTATTATTTCCGTCTATTTTTACTTCTTGGAATACTCCTGAAATTTCTAATTCATCACTTACTTCTTCAATTATATTTTCTATATTATCTCTTGCTATATCTAATAAATATGGTATGTACCAATCTACTTTCCATTCATTACTATCTTCTTCTAAATCACTTTCTTCATTCGCATAAGCTCTAGCAGCATTAAGCTCTTCTCTATCAAAATCATAAAAAAATTCTAAAATAACTTTATCATCTTCTACTAATATTTCTTCAATTTCAGTTAATCCTTCTTGTTCTAATCTTTGTGATATTTCAAAAGCGTTCATTTATATTAACACTCTCCTTAGTATAAAAGCTTCTTATATTCTTTTTTTACAGCGATAAATTCTTTATCATCTTCTACAAGATTTAATTCCTCTTTATCATCTGTCTTGTCTATTCTAAATATAAATATATCTTCAGCTTCTTCCTCTACTGGTGTTAGTAGTAAATATTCTTTTTCATCAAGAAATATTCTTGCTACTGCTTCAAAATCAACTTTATTCCCATCTTCATCTTTAAAAGACATTATCTCTTTTTCTTCCATTAAATTATCCTCCTACTGTATATTCTTTTCTTATTATAAATACATTTTATTATAAACACAAACCTAATATAGGTAATTTTAAAAAAGAGTTAGATATTTTATATTCTAACTCTTTTTTATTTTAACCCATTTATTTTTTTATAAGATTTGTTATATTATCTAATTCTAATATATATTCTGTATGAAGTGCCCTAGTTAAAGAAACATATAATAATCTTTGATCTAGTGTACTATTTCCATCATAATTTTTATCACTTGGATTATAAATTATACTACAATCAAATTCTAATCCTTTAGTTAAATAAGATGGGATTATAATGTTATCAGATTTAGTTTCTTTTTCTTTTCCTTTTATCCTTTGAAACTTATTCTTACTTTTTTTCTTTAAAATCTTCTCAAGTTTTTCAGCTTCATTCGAATCTTTTGTTATTAAAGCAACAACACTTTTTCCTTCTTGATGAGTCTTTTTTATTATTTCATCTACCTTTTCAGAAATTTCTATATCATCTTTTACTTTTATTATTTTAGGCTCCATACCGTGTCTTAATACCGGTATAGAATCTTTAAGTCCTAAATTTTGAGCTTTTAATGCTTCTTTTGCAAAATCTATAATTTCTACTGTTGAACGATAACTTTGACTTAAACTTATAAAGGTAGCTTTACCTTTAAAAATTCCTTCTGTTACATCTTCCCATTTCTTTAATCCTTTATAATAATATATACCTTGTGCTAAATCTCCAACTAAAGTTAAAGAATTTCCTCGTGCTAATTCATTTACTAAATAAATTTGAAATGGACTATAATCTTGAGCTTCATCTACAACTATATGTTTAAACTTTTCAGAATCATCTATTCCCTCTAATAAAACTCTTATATATAATATTGCTGCTAAATCATCTTCATCTACAAAACCAGCTTCATATCTTTCATTAAATTCTTTTTTCATAAAATCAGCAAGAACTCCTGGAATTTTATCATCTGTTGCTATCTCAAAAAGATCTTCGTCATTGAAAAATCCTTTATATATGTCAGTTGAGCTTATTCCTCTCCATGCCTTAAAATACTCATTTAATGCATTTTTTCCATTCTTTTTAATATTTTCTTTAACTTTATCTCTTTCATCATAAACTTGTATAAGTTTATTTCTTCTAGCTTCTGAATCTGCTTCTTCCATCTTTATATCTTTTATTTTTATATCCCAAGCTTTATCAACCTTTTGTATAACAGCTAATATTCTTTCCTTAAGTTTTAAACTTAAATATCTTTTTATTTCATCTTTTCTTTTATTTATTGGATATGCCTTTAAATCCTTTAAATATAATTTCATTATTTCTTTTCTTGTAAAAATAACTTGACCTGCAATTTCTATATCCTTTATATCTAATGCTTTGCTTTCTAATAAAGTAATATATCTATCAAGCATTACTTTAAAAGCTAATGATCCTCTAAGTTTTGCTGAATTTACTATTAACTTTTTCTTCTCTTCATCAGTTTCTTCCATAATGTTTTTTATTTTTTCATCTTTATTATATATTTTTCTTTTAATTTTAGCCTTTGATTTTACTAAATCCTCAAATGTACTCTGTTTTACTTCATGAGCACCAAGGTTTGGTAGTATTTCAGAAATATAATCTAAAAATAATTTATTTGGAGCAAGAACCAATATATCTTCTCCACTCATATTTTCTTTATATCTATATATTAAATAAGCAAGTCTATGAAGTGCTATTGTAGTTTTACCTGAACCTGCTGAACCTTGAACGATTATAGGAAGATTTCTTGGCCATCTTATTATCTCATTTTGTTCCTTTTGAATTGTCGCAACAACATCTTTAAGCTTTTTTCCTCTGCTTTCTTCAAGATTTATTTTAAGGAATTCATCAACAAGACCTTGACCTTCTTCACCATTTATCATTATTTCATTTATACTCTCGTCAAATACTCTCTCCAATTCACGTTCATCATTAAATAAAAACTTTCTTTTAAGAGATAACTCCCCATCTATTATTCCAGCTGGTGCCTTATAATATGCTTCTCCCCCAGTTCCACTATAATAAAGATCTGCAACTGGTGCTCTCCAATCTACTACAATTTCATCTCCAGTTTCAGAGCTATTTATCCCATGTTTTCCTATATATATCTGTTCTACATCAGCTGATCTCTTTTCTCTAAAATCAACTCTACCAAAATATGGTGTATTATAAGCTTCCTCATATTTTTCTATATCTTTTTTAGCTAGATTTAAAGCCTTTTCTGTAGTATCCTTCTCTGCATTATACTTTCCCTTTAATGCTTTACTAAGCTCTGTAAACTTCTTGTTTACACCTTCTATATATTCTTCTTTTTGTTTTAGCTCCTCATCTATTAATTTTCTTTTTTCTATTAAGATATTTCTTTCTTCATCTAAAATAATATTACTCAAAATAACTACCTCATACTAAATTTTATTTACTAAAAAAGTATCAATATTCATTATATACTTAATCATAGATAATTTTAAAGTAAATTTATTATCGTCTTCCAAATTTAACAAAAAACTAATCTTAATATATACTTTCTTATATTTAATTGTATTAATAAGAAAAATACTTTAATATAAAAAGAACTACTTAAAAAGTAGCTCTTACATTACAACTTCGTTCTTTTCTTTTACATTATCAAATAAAGTATAAACACTTTTATTTCTTCCTTTAGCCATTACATTAACAAGTCCATATCCTAACGCACTATCTATCATATGATGAAGAACAGCTCCTACTCCAG
>ERZ1463036.356-NODE-356-length-10022-cov-96.502358_pt1 | contig 10022 bp, 9 predicted proteins | sample MGYA00564485_ERZ1463036 | MGnify/ENA primary metagenome ERZ1463036 (study PRJEB39244, sample SAMEA3635127) | Helicobacter pylori | study: EMG produced TPA metagenomics assembly of PRJEB11511 data set (Assembly of a 5300-year-old Helicobacter pylori... | reverse complement strand
CCTAATCTTCCATCATATTTTACCTTTGACCATCCATTATTCTCTGATATTAATTCTACAATATTGCCTTTACTCAACTTGACAATTACTCTATAACTTGTAGATGCTCCACTTCTCATATTGAGAGTATCTGCATTAACTATCTTTTTATTAGTTGATTGATTAGTATTACTCATATTTGTACTTATATATTCACTAGAAACCCATCCACTTTTTCCATTTGCCGCACTTATTTTATACCATCCATTATCACTTTGAAGTATAGTAACCTTGTCATTTTTTTTAACCGTAAAAATAACTGAATGACCTGTTGATGGCCCACTTCTTACATTTAGCGATGTTGCTGTTACTATCCCTTCTTGATTGGATGCAAATGCATTTGTAGCTGTCAATGGTATTAATGCTAGAGTAGCCATTGCTATTTTTCGCTTCAACACATATTCCCCCATTCTGTTGATATCATATACTTAAGTTAATTATACGACAATTTGTGTATATATTAAATATAAAAGGTTAAAATTTTGTAACTTTTTCTATAATAGGTAAAAAACACATTAACCAATATGTATTTTATATTTTTATAGCAAAATAAAAGAGATGGGATATCCCATCTCTTTTATTCATTTATAACTATAGCTAAAATTTCTAATTCTTCATCTCCAGTATTTTCTAAATAATGCGATTCTCCATCTGCCGTATATACTACATCTCCTGATCCTATAGGTTGCATAAATCCATTATCTAAAACTCTTCCTTCACCTTTTATTATGTAATATACTTCAAAATCATCAGTGTGATCATGTACTCCTATAGAAGCTCCTGGGTCTAAAACTAATCTAGATATTAATTTAGCTTTTTCTTTTAATTCTTTCCCTTCAATTAAATGATACATAGTAGTAGTTCCTCTACCATCTCTTAACTTATTTACTTTATTAACAGTTAATTCTTGTGGCCTTTTTATCATTTGAATCTCCTCCCCTATGTGATTACTATAATTTTAACATATTTCCAAAACATAATTATACATGAAAGTTAAAATTTTATAAATTTATTTTTTTACATCAACTTTATATTTTTTAGTTAATTTTTCTATCAAAGTATTTTGTTTTTCTAACATTAATTGTTCTTTTAATGATTCTTTTACATCTTCTAAAGACTGAATTCTTTCATCTGTTTTCTTTATTATATGATATCCGTATTTTGTTTCTACAAGTTTTGGATTTATCTCACCTTTATTTAACTTAAATGCTGCTTCCTCAAATTCAGAAACCATCTGTCCCTTTCCAAAGAAACCTAGATCTCCCCCACTTTGAGCACTTGTATCCTCCGAATACTTCTTTGCTAACTCTTCGAAACTTACACCTTCTAGCGCTTTTTTTAACACATCTTCAGCTAACTTTTTATTTTCCTTTAATTTAGCGTCATCTAATTTCTTATCATTTTCATCCGTATTTTTAATTAATATATGTGATGCTTTCACTTCATTAAATTTTTCTTTATTTTCATTATAATATTTCTCAACATCTTTATCACTTATATTAGATTCTTTTTCTATTTCTTTTGTTGCTATAGTTTCTTTTTCTATTGTTTTTTTAATTTCATCTTTTGTTAATTTAAATTCCTTTAAATAACTCTCTTCATCTAACCCAAAACTTTGAGATATAGTTGTCATTAACGACTTATATTGACTTTCTATATCATTTTTATCTGCTTTAATTTTATTTTTAACCCCTTCTTGATATAACATTTCTGTAGTTGTTATATAATCTATCATATTTTGTTCATAATAATCTATCTGCTCATCAGTCATTTTAGTTTTTCCATTCATATAAAATATAGGTTCCATTCTGTTTTTTAATTCTTTTTCTTTTATCTTCACATCTCCAACTGTTGCTATTATCTTATTATCACTATAATTTCTACTTGTTGCTGGTAAAACTCTTCCTTTTTCCTTTCCTATATAAAATCCGGAACCTATTCCTACAGTTAGAATACCTAATACAATTAGTATTTTTTTACTTAAATTCTTTTTTTCTTTATCCATATTTTATTTAAACTCCTTTTATAATTTTAAATTGTTTATAAATACTCTACATTATAGATGTGAATTCTATATGAATACAAAATATTTTTTATTATATGTATTTTCACATTAAAAAATAAAGTAAAAATATAATTTATTTTAAAATTATATTTACATTTTATTTTTTTTAAACTATAATAATATTCAGAATATTTTTTGTAATCAACTTAATTTATAATAGATATCGAATTATATTTTAATTATTAAAATGTCCTAAAAAAAGTATGAATTATTTATCCATACTTTTTTTATTATAAATTTCATTAATTATAAATATCTTGATAATACATATTCCTTTCTAGACAATTCATATCTATGGCATTTAACGTATCTCACCTTGTTTTTTGTTACAATTTTTTTATCATAAGTTGTTACATACTTAAATCCTAAATTTTTCAAAGATTTTGTTGATTTTTTATTATCTTCATAAGTTGTTGCTATTAATTTTTCTAGTTTTAAAAATTTAAATCCATATTCTAATAAGTATTTCGTCAGATCTGTTGATATATCATTTCCCCAGTACAATGGATTTACACATATACCCATATACGCTTCTGTATCTTTTTCAGAAACATCATTTAAACCTATATTTCCTATTAATTTTTTATTATGCTTATCTATAATTGCCCAATGATTTACATTTCCTTTTTTATAACTATCTATAAAATTTTTTCGTATAAATCGCTTTGTTTCGCTTATGGATTTGTGTACTTTTATAGGTAAATACTTTACTACTTTCTCTTGACTATAATATTCAAACATACTAGTTGCATCTTCTAAGGTTATAGGTCTTAATATATATTTATTACTTTCTATTATTTTCATTTGAGGATATATAGAGTCTTTCATATAATAATTACCTCCTTAAAGTTCAGTAATATTATTTAATATGCTTATATGTTTAAAATTGTTAATGTATGTATAAAAAAAGATATAAAAAGATATTTTAAAATACCTACTTTATACCTTAATTGATCATTTTTATTTTCTATGAAGATTTGAGTAAACTCCTGATTTTTCAATGAGTTCTTTATGAGTTCCTCTTTCTTCTATTCCATTTTCTGTTAAAACTATTATTTCATCTGCATTTTGTATTGTCGATAATCTATGAGCTACAACTAAATTAGTTCTATTTCTACCTAGCTCTTCTAGTGATTTTTGTATTTCATATTCAGTAACATTATCAAGTGCTGATGTAGCTTCATCTAGTATCATTATAGGTGGATTTTTAAGGAAAATTCTCGCTATAGAAATTCTTTGCTTTTGACCTCCAGATAACTTAACTCCCCTTTCACCTACATAAGTATCATAACCTTGCGGTAATGTCATTATAAATTCATGTATTCTTGCTTTTTTGCAAGCATCTATTACTTCTGCATCTGTTGCATCTGATTTACCTATTATTATATTTTCTTTTATAGTTCCAGTAAATAAAAATACATCTTGTGCAACAACTCCAATATTTTTTCTAAGTGAATTTAAACTCATCTCTTTAATGCTTTTACCATCTATTTTAATATCTCCCTCAGAGAAATCAAAAAATCTAGGTATAAGATTACACAATGTAGTTTTACCACCACCTGATGGTCCGACTAATGCTACTGTTTTTCCTGCTTCTATAGATAATGTAAGATTACTAAATACTTCATTATCATCTTCATAAGTAAAAGATACATTTTCTATTTCTATATTTCCTTTTACATCTTTAAGCTCTATAGGATTTTTAGCTTCTTTTTCAGTTTCTTCGTTTATTATCTCTGTAAATCTTTCAAACCCTGTCATACCATTTTGATATTGCTCTGTAAAGTTTATTAATTTTCTAATAGGCTGTATAAACATTTTTACATATAATAGATATGCTGCAAAATCTCCTAAGTTTATATAATTCATATAAGTAAAATATCCTGCTACTATTAAAACTACCAATTCTAGTACGTCTATAAATAAAAACATTCCAGAGAAATATTGTGCCATAACCTTATAAGCACTTTCTCTTGCATGTCTAAATATATTATTAGACTCATTAAACTTTTTAAGCTCTTCTTCTTCAGTACAAAATGATTTTGTAACTCTCATTCCTGCTATACTATTTTCTAAAGTTGCATTTACATCACCAGTTTTTACCCTAGTTTCTTTAAAAGCTCTGTTCATTCTCTTTCTCTGAGTTATAGCATATAAAAGTATAAATGGTAATATTGCAAATACAATTAATGTAAGTGGTACATTAATTCTAAGAAGTATTAAAAATGAACCAACCAACATAACTAAAGATACAAATAAATCTTCTGGACCATGATGTGCAAGTTCTGAAACTTCCATAAGATCATTTATTATTCTGGACATTATAACTCCAGATTTATTATTGTTAAAATACTGATTAGGAAGTTTTTGCAAGTGAATAAATACATAACTTCTCATATCTGCTTGCATTCTTACCCCCACTACATGACCCCAGTATTGCATAAAGTAATTTAATCCTGCCTTTAATATAAATATTAATAATAAACTTATAGCAAATACCATCAACATTCTTAAATCTTTATTTGGCACAACTTCATTCATTATATTTCTAGTTATCATAGGATAAACTAAATCACACAAAGCTACTGTAAAAGCCGCTAATAAATCAAGTATAAATAACTTTTTATATGGCTTATAATACTTAATAAATTCTTTTAACATAAAATACCTCCATTTCTCTAATATTATATACCAAAAATATAATGAATGTAATTAATAATTGCAATTATATTCTAAATTCAATTATTTTTGCAAATTTAGATACATATTTTTAAATTTAATTAATTATATGACTATTCTAAATATATACATTTTATTCCTAATAAGCTATATTACTTGTAACTTTACTTATTTCATTTAATATTTGTCATCTCTCCAATTACTTAAATATTGATAGTAAAAATATATTTACTTTTATTTACCTTAACTTATCATAAAGCTATTATTTTTTAAGATGATATTTTTTATACTTATATAATTTTATATATGCATAATATTTCTAAATTCTTTAATATTACTCCTACTAACAGGTATTTCTCTATCTACATCTTTTAACTTTAGCATGTATGTACTATTAAACCATGGTATTATTTCTTTTATTTTATTTACATTTACAATATATGATCTATGAGTCTTAAAAAAATAATTTTCTGAAATACTTTTGTAAAATTCAGAGATAGAACTTTTAACTATATACTTATTATCAATTGAATAAACTATAGTGTCTCTTTCACTTGCTTCACAGTAATATATATCACTAGATTTTAAAACTACCATTTTATCATCTTTCCATAAAGTTACAGTATCATGCATATCTGCCTTTTCCTCTATGTTGCACTCTCTTTTATTTTTCAATTCAATTTCACTATCTTTTAACTTGTTTAATGTATTTATTATTCTTTGATCAGAATATGGCTTTAACACATAATCAAATGCTTCTAATTCAAAGGCTTCTACTGCATGTTCTTTATATGCTGTAATAAATACTATTTTAGGCTTAAATTTAAATTTATCTATAGTTTTGGCAAGCAACATTCCATCTAACATAGGTATATTTATATCTAAAAATATAATATCTATAATATTTTTTTGTATAAACTTTAGTACATCTAAGCCATTATCAAATTCATTTATAATTTTTATATCACTATAATTTTTTATAAAATATTTAAGTTCTTCTCTTGCTGGAAATTCATCTTCAACTATAATACAATTCATAATTTAATCCTCCTATATTGAAAATTCTATTTTTGTACCTGGATTTAACTGTTTTATAACTAATCCATTTCCATACATAAGTTTTATTCTTAGATGAACATTATAAAGTCCTATTTTGTTTTCTGGCATATTTCCATTTTTAATTTTGTTTATAATCTCATCATCAATTGTAATCCCATTATTTTCTACACTTACAATAGTCTTATAATCATTATTTTTAACTGTTATTTTAACAGTTCCTTTTCCTCCATTGTTTCTTATTCCATGAATAATTGCATTTTCAACTAATGGTTGAATTATTAAGCTAGGTATCTTTACATTAATTTTTTCATCTATGTCATATATAACATTTAATTTGTCTCCAAATCTAGCTTTTTCAATTTCAACATAAGCTTTAACTTGCTCTAATTCTTTTTTTATATCTATTAGGGTATCACTAAATTCTAAGTTATATCTTAAAAAAGTAGCTAAATTTATGATTAAACTTCTTGCGCTATCTGGATTAATTCTTATAAATGAGGTTATCGTGTTTAATGCATTAAATAAAAAATGTGGATTAATTTGAGTCTGTAAAGCTTTTATTTCTGCTTTATTTGCAGCTTCTTTTATCTTCTCAAGTTTTGATAATTCCATTAATGTAGATATCATTTGTGATAACCCTATAGCTAGAGCTTGTTGAGAATCTGTTATTTCTCTTTGTTTTGAATAATATATTTTAAGTGTTCCTATAGTTTCATTTTTTTCTTTTAATGGAATTAACATAGCTGTCTTTAGTGGTGTTTTTTGATCAGCAAAGTATTCTTCTTTAGTTTCTTTTACATATATAATGTCTCCCTTATATATACATTCTTTAGTTATACTGCTTAATGTTTTAGTTTTTTCTTTAAAATACTCTTCCCCTATTCCTACATACGCTAAAACAGTTTTTTTATTTGTTATAGAAACTGCATCAGCTCCTATATCATTTTTTATTATTTCACAAACCTTATATAATGAATCTTTGTTCATATTTCTAAAATAAGGCAAAGTTTCATTAGTTATATCTAAAGCTAATTTCGCTTGCTTAGCTGCAATTTGTTCTTTTTCCTTTTTTAAACTTTGTAATATAGATATTAAAAAACCAATTCCTACTTGCCCCATTATCATAGGCACGTATATGTAGTGTACAATTAAATTAGCTTCTTTGTAAGGCTTTGATAATAAAAGTATTATTTGCATCCCTATGCTCTCTACAAATATTCCACATATAATTCCAATTAACCACTTTTTATAATTATGAGTTTTATCACATAAATAACCTGACAATGTACCAGCAATTATACTTGTTATAAGACATGGTAGAGATGTTATCCCATTTATATCAATTAAAAATCTATGTATACCCGCTACTGATCCAGATATTATACCTACTATAGGCCCAAATAAAATTCCACCTGATACTATAGCTATATTTCTTACATTAGCAATAGATCCGTTAACATCAATACCTATGTAAGTTCCTATAATGGCAATTCCACTAAATATGCCTGAGATTATAATTAAATTGAGTTTACTGTTTTGTTCACTTTGCAATATACGCTTAAAAAAATTTATTTTACTAATCAATATTAAGATAACTATCAAAAAACTAGTTTTTTCCATTAATTCAACTGCTATTATACGATTTACCACAAAACCATCTCCGTACAAATTTTTTCTATGTAGTTATTATATAATACTATATACAAAGAGTATATATATTATACAATAACTTTAATTTTAAACATTTTTTTAATTACAATTTTGTAATCCAAAGTAACAAGGGTGTAACTGTTATATAAAATTTTTCTATGTTAATATTTATATATAGAAAGATAAAGAAAAGAAATTATAATCATATAAATAAATATAAAAAAGAAAAGAGGTTTTACATATGAAAAAATCAATATTAGTTTTATCAGTATTAGTTGGAGGATTATTCTTAATAAATCCTACTCATGAAATATCATTTGCACAAGGAAGTACTACATCATCTGTAAAACAGCAAACAATGTTAACTAAAGCTGATGCAGAAAAGCTTTTAATAAATAATAACAATAAAGTAAATTACATATTCAAAGGAACTTCAGATAATTTTAAATCTTTACAAGAGAAAGGATTAAAAGGATATATATTCTTACCAGATGTAGATACTGATATGGGATATTTCGTTGATGAAAACACTTCACATATATACTACTTCCATCCAAGTGGATACTTAGAGTTAATAAAATAATAAAAGCCATGTATTTATACATGGCTTTTATTATTTTATTTCATTACATCTTTTATTACTCTTAATGCATTTTTATAATATATTTTTTCTATTTCTTCAGTTTTAAACCCTTCTCTTTCTAACTGCATTGCAAGTTTTCCCATTTCACTAGCATCCTTTATCTCGACCTCACATCCTATTCCATCAAAATCAGAACCTAATGCTATAACATCTATTCCACCAATGTTTCTTATATGCTTTATATGATTTACTATATCTTTTATCATGGTCTTAGGCGTATCTCCTATAAATGCACTACAGAAATTTATTCCTGTAACTCCACCTAAATTAGCCAAAGTTTTTATCATGTTATCAGTTAAATTTCTACTATGATTAATGATTTTTCTAGCATTTGAGTGAGTTGCTATAAATGGTGTTTTAGATATTTTTGCTACATCATAAAATCCTGCATCTGATAAATGTGATACATCTACTATCATCCCTAACTCATTCATTTTATTTACTACTTCTACTCCAAAATCTTTTAATCCCTTAGAACTATATTCAGATCTAATATGCGGATAGCCTATTTCATTTTCATGATTCCACGTTAATGTCATCATTCTTACTCCCAAATTATAAAACTTATTTAAATTCTCGATATCTCCTTCTAAAACAGCACCTTCTTCTATCGATAATAATGCACTTATCTTACCTCGTTTTTCATTATCAATTATTTCTTTATAATTAGTTGCCAAACTTATTAAATCATCATTTAAATTTACTTCTTTATGAAACTTATTAGCCATATTCATACAATGCTTATATGTTTCTTTACAACTTTCTATATCTACATATAAAGCAAAAGTTTGAGCTAGACAGTTACCTTTTATTAATTTTTCTATATCTACAGAATGAGAATTTATTTTTAATTTATCATCTTCTTTAATACTTATTAATTTATCTATTGTATCACAATGTAAATCTATGAATTTCATTTTAAATCCTCCCATAATAATTAAATTATATACTAATATTATAGTTCTGGTTATATTAAATAGCCATACAAATATTTATGTCGTTTATTGATACTTACAACACTATTTTATTATATTTATAAGCTTGAAATATCTAATATTATTAGCTATATTTAAAGTAAGTAATGAATAATTTTTTAACAAATTATTACTATATAAAATAGGAGGATTTTATGTTATTTGAATGTTTCTATTATCCATCATTGATTAATAATAAAATAATTAAATCTTATAATAATTTAATAGAATTTAAATTTGGCGATAATGTCCCAACAAAGACACTTTATTATAATTATGGTGAAAGTTTTATCATTCATCATGGTGATGAGTTTTTTAAAGTTGAAAATGGTGTATTAACTAACTCCATTGATTGTGAAGATATATCATTTCCTACTAATATAGTTTTCAATAAAGGTAATCAAATTAAAGTTTCCTCCCCTAAAGAATTAAAATCTATACGTTTGATATTAAAAGGTGAATTTGAATTAGAAAAAGAATTAGGAAATTTATTTTTTTTATATAATTCTATAATGACAAAAATAAAGCATACTCAATATGATACTCTATCAATTCTAACTAATAGTTCACGTGATTTCATATTTATAAATGATGAATTAGATGTAAACACAAAGCAACTTATAACTGACTTATCATTTATAAAATCTAAAATATATGATTTACTTTCAAAAAATCCAAATTTAGAAGAATCCTATTTAAATTATATGAATTTTGGATTAGAAGAAAATATATTCAACCTATCTATATATAAATATTTTATAAAAACTTCTAATGAATATAAAGGGTATTCTTATCAAATTTCAAAATCTAAAAAATCATGTCCTAAGTCAAAACTTCATAATATAATTACGTCTTGTGGTATAGATTGTAATAGATTATCTTAAGTCTTAAAATTTCTAATACTTTAAAAAAA
>ERZ1463036.355-NODE-355-length-10042-cov-13.465005_pt1 | contig 10042 bp, 10 predicted proteins | sample MGYA00564485_ERZ1463036 | MGnify/ENA primary metagenome ERZ1463036 (study PRJEB39244, sample SAMEA3635127) | Helicobacter pylori | study: EMG produced TPA metagenomics assembly of PRJEB11511 data set (Assembly of a 5300-year-old Helicobacter pylori... | reverse complement strand
AAATCTACGTTTACTTTATTGGGAGCCAAAAGAGAAGATGATGCTACTCAGTTTATAGATAGTATAAAAGGAGTATTTAATAAGAATAAAAAAATTATTAGTAATTTTGGAAAGCTTATAGATAAGAAAAAATTTAAAGTAAATGCTAGTGAAATTGAATTTACAAATGGTTGTTATTTAAGAGCTATGGGTTCTGGTACTTCTGTAAGAGGAGCTAACTTCAAAGGAATAAGACCAACAGTAGTAATAGCTGATGACTATCAGGATGATAAGGATGTATTAACTGATGAAGGAAGACAGAAGAAATATGATAACTGGACTAAACAAATAGAAAAGGTTGGAGATACTGCTGTATTCAGAAATGGAAAGAAAATTAAACAAGCTACTAAGATAATTTCTATTGGTACAATAATACATTTAGATTGTTTAATCAGTAGGCTTAGTAGAAATAAATCTTATTATACTGTTTTAAAACAAGCAATTATATTAAAAGAAGATCAAACCGTAGATGATATTTTTGATTCTGAGTTATGGAGAGAATGTAAAAAACTATATTTTGATGATTCATTAGAAGATAGTATGGAAGTTGCAAATATATTTTATAAAAAACATAAAAAAGAAATGCAGTTTAAAGTTCTATGGCCAGAAAAGTGGGATTGTTTTATAGATTTAGCTATTCCTTATTGGGAAAATAGATCTACATTCATGAGTGAATTAATGAATGATGCAACATCAATAGGTGAGAAGTGGTTCAAGTCTATTCTTACAAAAACTAAGGAAGAAATTGAAGAACACAAGTTTATTAAAACAATGCTTTGTGTAGATCCAGCTAGTACAACTAAAAAGAAATCTGACTTTACGGCAATGGTTGTTGGTTCTCTAGCCACTAATGGATTTAAATATATGAGGGAGTTAGTACTTGATAAATTAGAATTTAATGATTACTGTCAAAAAGTAGTTGATATTTTAGTTATGTACACAGATATAACACATATTTATATTGAGAAAAATACATATCAAGGTTCTGATGTTATAAAAATAAAAGAATTAATATCAAAACATCCTAAGTTAAGAGATAGGTCTTTTATATGGATTAATGAAATGCAACGTAAAAATAAAGATGAGAAAATATCTACTGTTATAGATCCAATAAATAATGGACAAGTCATTTTTGTTGATAACAATAGAGAATTTACTGATTTAATTTTGGAATTTCAAGGTCAACAATATACTTTACATGATGATAGTGCAGATATAACTGCTGAATGTGTAAATAGATTAGATGCTATCCAGGTAAGAAGTAAGGCAACATTGAGTATATTCAATTTTTAGAAAGGAGAGTGAATTATGGCTATAGATATTGAAAAAGTTAAAAAGCTTAGAGAAAAGTTTGATAATAATTTAAATACATATAAAAAAATGGATGATTATTATCTTGGAAAAACAGATATTCTAAGTACATATAAAAAATCTAAGATTGGCTTAAATAGAAAGGTTAATGTTAATTTTATTAAAAAAATGGTTGATGAAGAAGTTAGCTTTGCGGTTGGTAATCCTATTAGCTATGTACCCAGCTTGACAATTGAAGAAATTATTGAAGGTAAAAGTGTTCAAGATAGTGTAATAGAATCTAATTTAGTTAACCTTATAATGAAAGAAAATGTTAATGTAGATGCTATATTATGTACTAATATGTTAAAGTTTGGACAGGCATATGAACATTACTACTGGAAAGATAATAAGTTTAAAATTAAAGAATATGATCCATTAAGTATAATAGCTGAACTTGATGAAGAAGATGAAGTTATTAGTGCATTAAGAGTATTTAAGTTAGATGATATAGAATACATGGATTATTTTACAGATAAAGAGGTTATTAGGTTAGATACTGATTACAATATCGTTGAGACAACACCTCATTATTTTGGATTTTGTCCTATTGCGTATGGAAGCCAAATAGGATGTTTTAAAAATACGATATATAACGATATAAAAGCCTTACAAGATCAAATTGAAGGAATTTTATCCGATTTGTCAAATGAGATAGGTGACAGCAGGTTAAGTTATTTAATTTTAAAGAATATTAGTGTTCCAAAAGAAATTAAAGCTAAATTTACTGATGAAAAAACAGGTAATATTGATATGAATGGTATTATGGAAAGTATTTTAATGGGGATGAGAGATAATGCAATTTTAAATATAAATAGTAATGATGAAGAAAATAGATTTGCAGATATTAATTATTTAATTAAAAATGTTAATGCAGAAATGCACATAAATGCTTTAAATATGTTAATTGATTTAACATATCAAATTTCTCAACATATCAATCTTAATGATAAACCTAGTTCAAATACTTCAGGTGTAGCATTACAGACAAGAATAATTTCTTTAAGAAATAAAGTTAAAATGCAACAAAATTATTTAACTAAAGTTATTAAGAAAAGAATTAAAGCTATTATAACAATGATGATAAAAAATTATAACAACAAAGAGTTAAATTATGAGAAGGTAGGAATCGTTTATAATATGAACGTACCGAGCGATGATGCTGCAACAACTGATATGATAACTAAATTAGTACCTAATGGAATTATGAGTGCAGAAGAAGGGTTAGCACGATTAAGCTTTATTACAAATCCAAAATCAAGCTATGAGAAAGCTCAAGAAGAATTTAAGACTAGATTAAAAGGTGAACAAGAAGCAAAGGAATCAATAATTGGTAATTTAAATGAACATATTTAATGATGAAATTAAAGGATTAAACAAATTAACTAAAGGACAACAATTCTTTGTAAAAAATTTTATTGAGTTTTCTAAAGAGTTATATAGACAAGGTGATAAAGTATTACTAGAAATACTAGAATTACAAAATAATAATGCAGAAGAGTTATTGAATTTAATTAGTAAAATAATGCTTAAATATAATATTTCAGATAGTAAAATGCAAATATCTTTAAATAGTCAAGTTCTTATAACAAAAGAAATTGATAAGAAGATAAATGAATTTATGAAGGCTGAATATACTAATGAAAATACTATTCTTACAAAAGCATTAGATAATTTAGCTAAAGATAAATATAATATAAATTCTTATTTATTAAGTCTAGGTATGGATTTTAGCATAAAGAAAATATCAGATAAAGATTTAAAAAGAATATTAAATAAAACTATAGATGGACAAAATTATTCTAATAGGATTTGGAACAATAGGGAGGATATAGCTAAAAAGCTTAAAGTACATATTAGAGATTTCCTAAGTGGTAAAATTAATTGCAATCAAATAGAAAAAGAAATAAGAGATAGATTTGAAGTAGATAAATTCTATTCTAAGAGAATGTTGAGAAATGAAATTTGTAGAGTACAAAACGATATTAATGAACAGTTTTTTGAGGATAATAATGCAGAATATTTATTATATAGTGCAACTTTAGATTCAAAGACTTGTTCAAAGTGTGCTGCCGATGATGGAAGAGTATTTAAGGTTGATGATCCTATGAGACCTGAACTACCAAGACATGTTAATGATAGATGTTGTTACATACAGTTACCAAGCAAAGATTATAGACCAGATTTTAGGATAGATAATACAACAAAAGAAAATATAGAATATAAAGATTATCAGGAATGGGCTAAAGAAAACTTATAGCCTTATTTTTATGCAAAAAATTAAGAAACTTTAGGGGTTGAATACTCTAAGGGATGAAAGGAGAAATAGAAATGCTAAAAAGTGAATTATTAGAATTAATTAAAGATATTGAAGACGAGGGAGAAATAGATGAGATAATTACATCTAAAGGTTTTGCAAAGCCTTTAAATTTTGGAAATAAAACTGTAGCTACAGAAAGTGATCTCAAATCTTTAATAGATTCTGAAAGAGATAAAGGAATTGAGGGCTTTAAAAAAGGTGGTATGCAAAAGATAATTGAGGCGGAAATTCTTAAAAGAACAAATAAAGAAGAAACTCCAGAACAGAAACAAATAAGAGAATTAACAAAAAAATTTGAAGCAATGGAAAAAGAAAAAACAAGAGCTGAAATGGTGGCTAAGTACAAAGATACTTTATCTGAAAAGAATATACCAAGTAAACTTATAGATTTTGTATTAGGAGAAGATGAAGAAACTACAAATGCTAATATAAGTTTATTTGAGGATAGTATGAAGTCTTATATAGATTCTCAAGTATCTGAGAGATTAAATGGGGGGTACGTACCACCTAAAGAGGATAGTAATATATCAAAGAGTACATATGAACAGTTACTTCAAAAAGATGATTTATCTTTAGAGGAAGCTATGAAAGCATTTGAATAATATAAGACTTTTTAAAAGGTTGAATTAGTCTATAAAGAAAAATGCCTACAATAATAAAAAGTAAAGGTGGAATAATTTTATGGCAATAGAAAATTTTAAAAAAACATTATGGGAAGCAGGATTAATAACAGAGTTCAGAAAGAGTTCAGTAGCAAGATTAATTTCTACTAAACCATCAGATAAACAAGGGAATAAAATAATATTCAACAGATTAACAACAAGTAAACCTAAGGATTATAATGGATCAATTGATTGGGATGAAATCAATACAACTCCAGTTGAAATGGTATTTGATAAGAAAAAATATTGGGCAAAAACAATGTCTGATTTAGATAAAGTACAACTTGTAAAAGACTTAATGAAAGATGTTATAGCTGATCAAGCAGCTTCTGTAAGAGAGCAAGAAGATACTGATTTCTTTGCAACTATAGTAGCTGATAAAGGTATCCAAACTTTAAATAAAGGTGGAAGTCCAATAACTATAACACCTGCAAATATATATGAAAAAATAGTTGATATGGGAACTAAATTAAGTAAAAAGAAGGTACCAAGAAGTGATAGATATGTAGTTGTTGATGCGGAGATATTAGGTCTATTATCAAAAGATGCTAGATTTACAAGAAATCCATCTGTCCTAGAAAATGGTATTGTAGAAGGTCAAAAGATAAATGGACTTCAAGTAATTTGTTGTGAAGAGTTACCAGAGAATACAATAATAGCATTACATAAGAGTGCTGTTGGATTTGATGCACAATTAGAAGAAACTGAAGCTATGAGACTTCAAAATTCCTTTGCAGATGGTGTAAGAGGATTAGATGTATATGGAACTAAAGTTCTAAGACCAGAAGCTATAGTTACATTAAAATATAGTGTAAATCCAGGAGATGCTTTAGAAGCTTAATATATATAAGGGTGTACTAACGTATGCCCTTTAATTTTATAAAGGAGGGCATATAAATGACAGATGAACAAATTAAATCAATAGCAATAGATCAAATTTATTATTATTTAAATGACACATCAAAATATACAAAAGAATACATTCAAGAAAACTTTCAAAGTGCAATTATAATATTAAGTAAAAACTTAGAATCATATTTTTGTCAGAATCGATTTATCACTCAATATAAGTTAGGAGAAAAGCAAATTACTTATGCAGATGTTGGAATTAAAAATGTATTCAATGATATTAAAGGATTATTACCTAAGCCTAATAGAAAAGCTGAGGTGTGGTTTTAATGGGTATATATGAAGATGAATATTATACAACTAAAGTAATTAAAGTTAAAGAAAATATGGTTACTAAAACAAAGCATGTAAAAGATAAAAAGTATAAATGTGATATTCAACCGATAACAGAAAGAGCTATAAAATACACTTGGGGAAAAGATATTAAATCTAAGGTTGAAATGTATTGTAATGAATCAATACTCATAAACGATATACTCGTAAATGATAATAAAATATATAAAGTAGAAGATAAAAAAGACTGGAAAGAATATAAAATTTATGCACTTTTAGAATGTGATGAGGTAGTTATCGATGGTTAAAGTAGAGAATAAGATTAAGGAAAATAAAGAACTATTTTTACAAGCAATAAAAGATTCTAGTAAAGAATGTAAGATTACAGGTATTGCAGATATGCAAAATGTTACTCCTGTTAAAACTGGTGCATTAAAAAGAAGTTTAACTGGTGAAGATACAGTAACTGAAGAAAATGTTAAGCTACAATTTGGTTCTCCTTTAATTTATGCTAAGAAAGTTGAATTTGAAAATAAATCTTATATAAGAGCTACATTAACTAGAGATATTCCTAAGTTTGAAAAGATATTTATAAAACATTTAAGAAAGGCGTGTAAATAATGGATTTAGAACTTTATTATAGAGAATTATCTAAGTTATTTCCAGATGGAGTTGATATAATTCCAGAAGATTTTAAATTTGAAAGCGGTGCTATAGCTAAAGAATTTAAAATTGGAGAATCTACTTTAGAATTAAAAAATACACATTTAGAACAGGTATCTTTACAGATTAGACTTGTAGGTTTAAATGAAAATAAATTTGAAATTATTAAAGAAGCAAATAAAATGGATAAAAAAATAAATGATACAAGATTCTCTAACGGAGATTGGATTACTAGAGAAGATGTATGGAATACAAATTATATAGATGAGGATAAATTTAATTTTATCTTAATGTATAACATAAAAAAATATAAATAAGAAAGGATGATATTAAATGTCAATAGATTATGGAACAGCTAAGGAAAAGAATCTTATAGTAAATGAAGGAGCTGTATATGTAGGTTCAAATTTTCAAGATATTAAATCAACTAAAGAATTTGTACAAGGTTTAAGTGACAAACTTTTAGGTTATTTTGAAGATAAATTAACTGTAAGCACTAAGCCTAAAATAGAACAAATTAAAAATGCAGCAGGAAAGGTAAAAGGCTTTGAAAGAGTTGTTGGATGGGATAGTAAAATAACTGGAAGTTTATTAGATTTCAATAAAAAGCTTTTAGAAACTGGCTTATTCAAGGAAGTTGAAGAAGGACACTATAAGGCTCATATGGGAATAATAGATGTAGCACAGTATAAAGATGCTTTAGTAGTTGGAGAAAATGAACAAGGTGAACCAATTATAATTTTAATAAAAGATGTTTTAAATAGAGAAGGTTTAAACTTTGATATGAAAGGTAAAGACAATTCTAGTTTTAAAATTTCTATAGAAAACAGTTCAGATGATGGAAGAGAGTGTCCAGTAGAAATTTTCGCTAACTTTACTCAATTAGCTAAACATTAATAAATAGGAGGATTTTTAAATGAAAATAGAAGATATTCAAAATTTTGATTTACATATAACCACAAAACAGGGTGCTGAAATAATTAACTTAATAAATAAATTAGGTATTAAAGATCAGGTCTTAGATATTTTAGGTGGTGGAGAAGATAAAGAGAAAACTAAACTTATGATGAAATTAGCAAATAAACAAAATGAGTTTAAAAAATCTTTAAGTAAAGATATAGAAAGTAAAGTTTCTTTAGAAGAATATGAAGAAATGGAACAAGAAGAACAGGTAAAAATTGTTGAAGAAACAATGTCTGAAAAAAGTAAATCTTTAAATAAGGAAATTAATGATTTAGAAAGAGAAATACAGTCTTACGGTATGAAATCTGTTTTAAATTTAGCTTACACAGCTTTAATAGAAAGATATTATCCTAACTCAGATTTAATAGAAAAAACTTTAGCTAATTTATTTAAATTAAAAGTTAAAGAAGTACAAGAACAACCACTTCCATCAACTTTTGCAATGATAAAAAAATTAATAGAGAGTGAAGATTTAAAAGCATGTATTAATGTTTTTACAGGAGCATTACATTAGAAAAAATAGGGTGCAACCTTCGTGGCATCTTAATTAAATGTAATGCTTATTTTAATATTTTAGATTTAAACCTAAGTGAATCTTTTCCCATAATAGAGGATATATTACAACAATACTTTAATGAAAGATTACATAACCAATTTATCTTACAAGATACTATTACAAGAGCTATTGGTGGAGAAGGTTTAGATTATAACGATTATGTTATTGGAAATAAGAACAATGATAATATATCTATTTATTCTAATAAGAAAAAGATTGCTAAGTTAAAAGAAAAGCAAAATAAATTATTAGAAAAACTCCTTTAAGGAAGGAGGTGAAATTAAATGAGTGAAATTTGGAACGCACAAGCCACCTTCTCTGTTAATTATAATGATGTAGTCAAAGCTTTTGACATTATAAACAAAAAAGGAAATGAAGCTGAAAAGACTTTAGGCAAAGTTGGCAAGAAAACTGAAACCTTTGGTTCTAAGTTATTAAAACTTAATGAGAAAGTAGGTAGTGTAGCAGTCAAGGGAAGTGCTATGGTAACAGCTCCCTTGGCTGCTATTGGTGTTGCTTCATTTAAAGCTGCATCAGATATAAATGAAAGTTTATCTAAAGCAGAAGTTGTATTTGGTAATAATGCTAAAGCTGTAGAAGAATGGAGTAAAACTGCTACAACAGCCTTTGGAGCATCTCAAAATGAAGCTTTAGAAATGGTTTCCAAGTACGGTGCTATGGGGAAAGCTATGGGATTATCAGATCAACAAGTAAAAGATTATTCTATGAGCTTAACTCAATGTGCTGGTGATTTAGCTTCTTTTAATAATATTTCAATTGATATGGCAAATACTGCATTAACTGGAGTATTTACTGGAGAAACTGAATCGTTAAAAGGTTTGGGGATAGTTATGACTCAAACTAACCTAGAAGCCTACGCTTTAGCTAGTGGATTTAAGAAAGTAGACAAAAATAGTACTGAAGTTAAAAAGGCTTCTTTAGATGTTGAAAAGGCTCAAAAGAGACTTACTGAAGCAACTAAGAAATATGGAAGTAGTTCTGTACAAGCAAGGGAAGCTAATCTTAATTTAACATCTGCTCAAGAGAAATTTAATAAAGCCATGAAAGGCTCAAAAGTAGAATTATCTGAAGCAGAAAAAGTTCAACTTAGATACAACTATGTTATGGATCAAACTAAATTAGCTCATGGTGACTATGAAAGAACAAGTGATAGTGCTGCCAATAGTGCTAAAACATTTCAAAAATCTTTAGCTAATTTAAGTGCATCTTTTGGACAATTCTTATTAGCACTAACCCCACTTATACAAGTTGCTACCAAAGTAGTTGTTGCATTTAATAATATGAATGATGGCACTAAGAAAACAATAGTTATAATAGCTGGATTAGTTGCTGGTATATTCCCATTATTATTAGCATTTTCTAAGACAGTTAAAGCTGTACAAGATATAAAAAATGGCTTAAAGATATTTAATACAGGGATTAAAGGTGGAATAGTTGGATTAAAAAACTTTACTAAAGCTACTAAAAACGGAACAAATGCTATCGGTAAATTTGGTAAAGGAATAGTTAGTGTAACTAAAGCTATAGGAAAGTTCATAATTAACTTAGTTAAATCTACTTTACAACTTATTAAAAACGGAGCTTTATGGGTGGCTAATAAGGTGAAAATGTTAGCTTATAAAACAGCACAGATTGCTGTAACTGGAGCAACTAAAGCAATGACATTAGCAACTAAAGCAATGAATTTAGCCTTATCCATGAATCCAATAGGAGTTGTTATAACATTACTAGTAGCATTAGCAGCAACATTTGTATATTTATATAAACACTGTGAAAACTTTAGAAATGGAGTAAATAAAGTTTGGAGTTTTATAACTTCTGTATTTACCAAATTCTCTAATTTCTTAACAGGAATATTTACTACAGATTGGACTAAGTCTTTTGGAGTATTTGGAAATATAATAAATGGATTTGTTAAAAACATAGAAAATAGATTTAATGCTATTAAACGAATTTTCAGTGGAGTAATCGAGTTTGTAAAAGGTGTATTTACTGGAGATTGGTCTAGGGCATGGCAAGGTGTTGTAGATATATTTGGTGGAATTATGAATGGCTTAGGAGCTGTTATTAAAGCACCATTAAATACAGTTATTAGTTTAGTTAACATGGCTATAGATGGATTAAATAAAATAAGCTTTACTGCACCAGATTGGATACCAGGAGTTGGAGGAAAACATTTTGGAGTTAACATTCCAAAAATGAATTACCTTTATACAGGAGCTGTATTTGATGAGCTGCTGAAACAATACCTCCCGCAAAGCCAGCACCCTCTCCTGCTGGATATAA
>ERZ1463036.354-NODE-354-length-10054-cov-18.521452_pt1 | contig 10054 bp, 12 predicted proteins | sample MGYA00564485_ERZ1463036 | MGnify/ENA primary metagenome ERZ1463036 (study PRJEB39244, sample SAMEA3635127) | Helicobacter pylori | study: EMG produced TPA metagenomics assembly of PRJEB11511 data set (Assembly of a 5300-year-old Helicobacter pylori... | reverse complement strand
TTTATTACTAAGGAATTTTATTACTAAGGAATTTTATTACTAAGGAATTTTATTACTAAGGAATTTTATAAATCTAAATAATATATAAGAGTTATAAAAGGCGGACTATATACCCTTAAACGTATGTAATGTAAGTAATAGTATGTAAGTATATGTAAGAGTATTTAAGACGGTATAAGAGGGGATATATTAAGAGTGAATAAAAGAATATATTAAATAAAGATAACCGTTAAATATACGGGGGTATAAATTAATACCTATGGAGTATATCTAGTTATTTATATAAAAGCGGACTATATAACCTTATTCGTATGTAGGGGTTTTAAACGTATGTAATGTGTATGTAATAATTATATAGGGTAGTTAATTAAAGCCCCCTTATAAACGGGTATATGGCTTTATAGGGGTTATTATTAACGGGTAGTTACTTAGATAGTAACCGTAATACACCAAGTAACCTGCAAAACTGCTTAACTTCTTTACGGATAATTACATATATATAATAGGTATATAGCCGTATAATAGGGAATATACTTCCCCCTTGTATCCGTATATCCGTATATGTAGATAGTTCGGGTTTTATAGTTTTATTAACTTTACTTATTTAGTAACTATACCGAAAAACTGTATTTAGGGAATAGTTGAAGTTGTATAAACAATTACTACAATTAAGTAATTCCAACGGCTTTAATCTTTTAACTATCTAAAGTTAATTAAATAAGTTTATTTTACCTTTGTTCATTAACTTAAAACAAACTAAATTAAAGTTTTTATTAATTTTACTTTATTTTATTAATTTAATTTATTGAACGAATTGAATAAGAATTATTAACAAAGTTCGAATTTTATTTATTTAAAATCTTAGTAGAGGGGGCGGGGGATACTTTAAAACTCTAACATTTTTAGGTATATAGTCAATAAATATATAAAATATAAAATAGTATCCCCGAAGTATAGCCGTCTAGTAACTTCTTATCACTTCCTAATAACTATCTAGTAACTATTATAATACCTTCTAATATCTATTTATTTCAGTTTTAAGGGGCTTCAAATAACTACATAATACTTTTATATATCTAATACATTACATACGTTTAAAAGGGAATAGCCCCGCTTTTTTAGTATCTTAATTTTATTAGTATCTAAAATATATTTTATATAAATAATATCCCCGCAGGAAATACAATAACTAATATTTTATAATAACTATAATATCTAATATATCTAAAATGTCCGTTTATTTAAGTTCTAAGGGGTCGCCGTCTTAACTTTAATACTTTTATACTATTAACTAATTATATCGGGGTATATACTTATATAATCTATAAGTATTATATATAAATAGCGGTTATTTTAAATATACAGTTACTAACCTTATACGGTTAACCGTGGAATATATTTACACAACAAAAAAAGGAAGCCGTTTAATAGCTTCCCGTTATTCCTTAATATATTTATAGTTATAGCGGTTATTAAATAGCTTCCGCCCCATTCTCTAATATAGATTTCTGTATTAATTTTATTGCCCTATCTATACGGATACTGTTAAGGGCGTTTACTTCCTTCTTAACTTCTTTTAAGCTTTCTATTAACGCCGTTTTATTCTCTACCGTAGCAAATTTTAAATAACTATTATCGTATATTACACACTCTAATATCATTATTAAATTATCTTCTTTTTTAATTCCTTTTAACATTGTCATTGGTTCGGTTCTCCTTTATAGATGTATTTAGTATTTTAGTATTTATTTTTAGTATTCAGTAAATAACGGGCGGTTGTTGAAATAACTAACCTTTTATACGCCCTTCTAAGGGCTTCTATTTAACCCGCTAAGGTATTTATACCTTTAGTTTTTATTAGTATTTAGTGTTATTAAATTTATATTTAGTATCTTAGTATTGTAAATCTATTTCTTTAGTATATAATAATATTTAGTATTTAGTATTTGGGGGCGTCCTCCTGCGGTTAGTGGTTCTCTACCGTTAGAGGGTTCGCCCCCTATTTTATTTATTTTAGTAATTAGTTAATAAATATAATTCCTTATTTCCTTCATATATTCCCGTACTTATTATATTAAGTCCTTCAAGTTCGCAATCTCTTTTAAACTTTTCATAATCAAAGTAATATCTTAATTTTTCGGGTATCTCGTCTAATATCCCGATACTATCACAATAATTTTCGAAAGCGTCCTCTTTATCGTGTCCTTCTTCAATAAAGTAATCTTCATTACTTAAAACGTGTTCCACGTCCTCTACGTTTCCGAAGTGGTTATATAACCCGTTTACTAGTCTTATATCCTTGTCTAGTTCCTCGGCTATCTTATACATTGTTAGCGGGTAACTTGTTGCCCCTTCTGATAGGTCGCCGTTCATATATTGTATTTCATAATCTCCGCCCTTTATAAAAGCGTTTATATCTTCTTCAAGTTGATTAGTATTTTCTACCTTTACATATTTACAAGCATTATCACTATATCTTACTATACAAACTTCCTCATTAAAAAACCCTTTAAATTCCATTTTATTATCCTCCTAGAATATCGTTAAGAAGTATTTAACGCCCTTCTAACGTGTTTTTATTGTTGTTTATGTAGGAATTAACCTTTAACCCGTCTTAATCTCTTATACGGCGGTTAATTCGATTATTATATTATTTTTCAATTGCACTATTCTTCAATTAACCCGTGTTTTACTAGTCTTTCGTATTCTTCAATTACAAGGTTCTCTATAACTTCATTTTGAGATTTATCGTAATAACCCGCTAATTTCATTAATTTAAGTTTATCACTTTTTCTCATTCTTACCTCGGTTCTTTCAAGTTTCTTTTCTATAAATACATTTTCATTATCATTCATTTACTTTAATTCCTCCTAGATTAAGGGGCGGGGCGTACATACGGAATGTACTTACATACGATTTGAAGATTTAACCGCCCCTTAGATACTGTTTTTATTGCCGTCCCTTGGACAATTATTACTATATCAAAATGTACGGCACTTTACAACCCCCTAATTTTATTTTTTTATTTATTTAGTATTCCTAAAACCTTTAAAACCGTTGAAATGTAGCCGTTTTTACTTTCTGAAAAAATTTAAAATATTTTTATTTTTGTACGGCGGTTTTAATACCTTTTTATCATAGCTTATAAAATAAAAAAGAAGATTTTATAAATAAAATAAGTTTTTAGACAATAAAAAAGGGACTAACCTTTTAAAGTTAATCCCTCTTTATATCTTTATTTTCTTTTTCCTGCTTGTTACCTTTATTTCTTTTTAACTCCATACCAATTATAAAATCATCAAATTTACACATATTTAAAAACCTCCATTATAATATAATTCTTGTTTTTGTAATTCTATTTCATACTTTGCGAACTCTTTACAATAAAATTGACACTCATAAAAAGAGTTTTTACAATTTTTACAAATGTCTTCCTTTAGGTCGGTTAATTCTTCTTTTGTGAGTTTATCCCGCATAAATAAAGCCCTCCAATATATTTATATTTTTCATTTTTCTACAACCTGCAAAACGGAAGTATTACCGTTTATATGGTATTTATGTATAGCCCCACATTTACTACATACCGTTTTAGTTGAATTATTTTTATTATTTAAGTTGTTTATTAAAACAATCTCATTATCACATTTTAAACAATTCCTATAACTTGTAATTATCATAATTAGTTATTCCTTATCCTTTAATATTTCGTCGTCAATTATTATACAAATATCACCAACTAAATTATCAACTATCTTATCTATATATTTAAAATCTATATATTTATTTCTTGAATATAAATAACTTGGGTCTAGTTCCTTTTTAGGGATATATATTTCCCCCTGCATTAATAAACGGGTTATATCGTCCCCTAGTTTCTTTCTAATACCTTCTAATATAAAAACGTCGTGTATATCTAATATTAAAATACCGTCTTCCCTAACTTGATTATCTAATTTATCCAGCCACTTTTTAGCGGGGTCAATACTAAAAGGTAATTCCTTGTAACATACTATTTTTAATAATTCTCTAAAGTCTACGCCGTTAGCTTTAAAGTAATTTACATCATTTATAAATTGAATTTTCTTTTTTTCAAATAATTTCATTTAATAACCTTCTCTCTAATTAGTTTCGTATATCTCTTACACTTATATAACCAAGTGCAACCCCCTACGGGGTAACACTATTTTATTAATTTTTTCTTATTTCCTGCGGTTCTGTTAGAGTTAAATCGTATTTAGTAGCTACAAGCGGGGCTATTTCTTTAAAATCTTTTATTGCTTCCGCTTTTTCTTCTTCCGTTAAAAATCCGTCTTCGTGTAAGCTTTCCCAACGTTTACGACTTCTTACCCTCGATAAACTAGATTTATTAATAAAAGGGTTGTTACTTCCTTCAAAATACCCCGCAAGTTCTACGGCTTCGGGTAAGCTAATATTTGTATAAGTTAATAATAAATACATTGTGTAACTTCCGACGCTATCCAATAACCCCGTGTAACTTAATTTATAATAGTCTTGAATTAAATAATATAATTCGTCCGTGTAGCCTTCCGTATCTCTTATTTTATATATCTTTTCTTTTATCTCATTTAAGCGGTTATAAGTCTTATTTAATACTAAAGTTTTATCCGTTCTAATTACTGTATATATCTTATTTATACGGCTTCCCCCTTCTTCAATCTTATTAAAAAAGTAGTCTATACCGTTCTTAATATATTTATCAAGTTCAATATCGCCCCCGTAATTTAAATGTTGGTTATACTTTACTAATTGTTTACGGGGCTTATCACCTGCTAATTTACTTTTAGTTTTTCTAAGGGCTTCACGGGCTTTTATTTTTTCTTCCCACTTTATTACTGCGGTTTCTAAGTCTGTATATTTTATTATAGCTTCGATATTTCCGCCCGTTATTTGGTTTAATATTTCTAATTCCTGCGGTGTTGCCGTTTGTAAGTATTTTTTATTTTTAGTTAATATATCCATAATGTACCGTCCTTTATAATCGTATTTAAGTGTCGCCCCCTTTGGAATAACTAATATTTATATAAGTAATTAATTAAGATATTTTAAAGGGTGCAATACCTTATATTAGTTACTACGCTATTGACTAGACGGTTGTAACACTTTTTAGAAAAAAATTATAAAAAATAAAAAAATTTTTAAATTCTGTTACAAAATTAAGGGTTGCACCAGATTTTTAAAGTGTAAACGATAGTTAAACCGATATAAAAAATAATTTAAAATATTTGTTACAAAAAAGGGGGTTGCATTAGATTTTATAATTGTATAAGTAATTAATAATAAATATATAAATAATTAGTTATAAAAATACCGAAGGTATTTTAAAAAGCTTCGCTTTTTATTAACTAACTTAAATAAACTATTATAAATAAAAATAGCCGTTATAAATAAATAACGGTTATAAACGTTTATAACGTATTAAGTTAGTAAATAAGGGGCGGTTTTTAGTTCCTGCGGGTATTTACTTAGATATAAAGTAAGTTAGCGGCGGAATTGAATTATTTAAAATTTTTATAAATTTTTTGTTACTCTTTTAGGGGTTGCACTAGCTTATATATATGTAGGGGTTAATAATTCCCCCTAAATTCCTGATAAACTTTTCAACACAAAACTCCTTAATAATAATTATTATTTAATCGGGTTATTATTTAAGTTTAATAGCCCCTTTAAATAGCCGTATAACACATTTAAAAAGGTACTGGAATTTGTAGCGGTCGGGCTTCGGTTCTAGTGTCTTTTTAAGTCTGCTATACGTGGACTTAACAAAAAAATATCTCTTATAATAGACAAAATAATAAAACTTCGTATTTTATTAAATTTTTAGGGCGGTATACCGTTATAATACCGTAAAAACAGTATAACGGGGGTTAACTTTCCAATAAGTAGCAGGGGCGGTTGTTGAACTTATTTTATATTTTATAAATAGGTTACTTCCTTCCCCTACATTTTTAATACTTGTAAAAAGCTACTAACGGTTAAAAAATTATATTCTTCTTATTCCATAGGTATATAAACCGTCTTTCCCCGTTAGTGGCTTTTTAAAGGTATTAAATATATTAATTTATATTTTTTACTTTACTTACTTAATAATAAAAATAGTTTTAAGGGGCGGGGGTAAACGTCCTTTAGTGTATGGGGGTATTACCGACCAATCTCCTTTTAAAAACCCTCATACGGCTATTTACTCCGTTTTATAGTTTATAAGTATCGGTTATTAATAAAGTTTTTGGGCGTGGTAACTCAAAACTAGTATATCGGGTAATTGATACGGTTCTATATTTTATGATTGATTAGTACAAGTATACACCGCTATTATTAGCGGGTACTTATAAGCTATAAAATAAGGTAAAACCCTTTTTATTTATAGTTTTAGAATTAAGTCGTTATATTTTGGGTTATATAAGCAAATCGGCGTCCGCTTAACCCTTTATATCTCTACAACTAAAAATACTTTTTATTTTTATACCTAACGGCGGGTTAATTCCCGCCCTCCTTATAATTCAACTCAACTATTCAATTCAATTATTCAATTCTTTTTTTACTTGGTTAAAACTTTTATATTAGTTCCTTATATTTTCATTGTTTTTTTATTCCTCTTTAAAAGTTCCTTATAATCTCTTATAAGGGACTAATACAAGGGTTTTAACGGGCTATTTATAGCCCTCCTATAAAGAATATAATAATTTAAGAAAGAAGGTTTTAAACTATGGCACAATACCAAGACGGATATTTTGAAGCAATAAAACAAGAATTACAACAAAATAGAGAAAATCAAATAAGACAATCACAATTTAATGCTAACGAAAGGGCGTTAAAAAATGCTAAATTTTTAAAGATAGTCAAGGGCGTTCCTTGTTATGTTTATACAGATAGTTATAAAAATGTCTTAGATATAGAAGTATGTAAGGATATGGATTATAGTACAAGAAATGCAATATATAATACCGACCCCGTAATATTTGAAAAATATAGCCGTGGGGATTATAAATATAGTAATATAGACGTAGAATTAAAAACGGCTATAAAAGGGCGTAATATAGATACGGCGTTAACATTCTTAGACGGATATAAATAAAATGGAATATACTCCTACATTACCGCAGGAAATATTATTATCTCACGAATACGCCCAACTAACGGAACAACAAAAAATATTTATAGATGTTTTTATGAAGACTAACGGGGACGAAGTACAAGCGGGTAAAGTTGCGGGATATCACCCAACCAACGCCCGTAAAGTCTTATTATCTCCTAGAGTTCAAAAGGTTCTTTCTAAGTATTGGGACGAATACGCAATATTAAATAATAATATCAATACTACGGAAGAAACTTTAATGATGTTAAGTGAAATCGCTTATGCAAAAACTAACACTAATACAATGATAAACGGAAAGACGGGGGAAGTATTTAAAGCCCCTCCAACCGCTATGGAACGTATTAAAGCTATGGAATTATTATTAAAAGTTTCGGGGGCTTTAAGTGGTTCTAATAATGTTAATATAAACATTGATAACGGCGGTAAAATCTCAACCGTTGAATATATCACGGAAGAAGAAATAAAAAATATAGATATGTCGGAAGTTATTGACCTTGATAACTACGACGTTATAGAATAAGGGGGCGTTAATTGTGGAACGTGTAAATATATTAGATGTTCATACTTTCGCCCGTGCAACTAATAAACTTGGACTTATTAACGGGGAATTAATCCCGTCTGATTATGATATTAAAGTTATGTCGGTGTCTAAAGGTTGGCTATACACCGAAGCCGTTAAACCTTTAAAAAATAACTTAATTATAATTAGATATGGAGAAAATGAAGGGGAATATATTCAACTTCGACCGCATAATAAGGACGGACTAAAAGAGTTGCAAAATTGGTATTACGGGAAGCCCTTTAAATTAGGGAATAAAATATATTATCTTCATAATGTATATTTAACCGTAGATACTAAAAGTAAAAACTATATTATTGAAACTTCTTTAATGAATATTGACGGCGTAGATTTAACGGGGATTTCTATTCCTTCCGAATTTTTCAATTATATATAAAAAGTAAGTGGGCGGGGATATTCGCCCCCTATACTTAAAAATAAATTTTATAACGTTATAAATCGGGATTAACTATTAATTTAGTTAGTCCCTTTTTTATTGTCTAAAAACTATTATATCGGGATATTTATTATAATTCTTCAATTCTTCTAGCTACTTAATAAAATATATTGAATTTATAAAAATACATAGAAAAAAACGACCTATTTAAATCGTTTCTAAGACGTTTTAAAAGGGGTCGCCGTGTGTTTATACCTATTGAAATTACTAACTTTATAGCCGTTTTTAATATTTTATCTTTATTCCTTACCTTTGTAATTCCTGCTTAATTCTTTAGTAGTTGCGGGGATATATTCCTCTAATGCTTTTATTATTATTTCGGTCGCCGTCTTCCCTTCGAATATAGCTTGTAATTTTAAGCTTTTATGTAAGTCGGCGGGTATTAAATAAGTTATTTTACTTAGTTCCTGCGGTTCTAGTCCTTTCGGTTCTTCCTTCTTAACGTATATCTTTTTACTAGGGTTATACGTATAGCCGTTTTCCTTTATTAGTCTAGTAAATGTTTTACCGCTTATATTGTAACGTGCTAATACTTCTTTTCTAGTTAGTTTATTAGCGTTTATTAACTCTATTAACTCTATTATAGGGACTTCTTTTTTAGTTCTTCCCGTTTTATTCTCTAATTCCTTCTCTTGTACTTCCTGCGGTTGTACTTCCTTTGTTTGTATCTCTTTACTACCTTCCACTTTATACCCTCCTTAGTTATTTATAAGTTTTATATATAAGTTAATTAGTTATAAGTTTTTTATTTCATAAGGTTTTTACTTCATAAGTTTTAATTAACTATGTACTTTAAATTTTAACTATAAAGTGTTGATTTTTCAATGTTTTTAAATATAATCGGGTAATTCGTAAAAACTTATAACTATCCTATTTTTTCATAAAAATAACTACAATACGGCTATATTATAGAAAAAATAAAATAGTTATAAGAACGTCAATTATACTTTTATATATTTATATAATCGGTATAAATCGGCGGGGTTACGACCCCCGCAACGTTCCTAGCTTCCTAACCGTTAGGTATTTCAACCTAACTACAAGTGTATAGAATTATAATCCCAAAACAAGTATATTAACCCAACTTGTCCAACCTTTCGGTCGTTCCTTGCAATCCTTAATTAGTATGTTAATCCACTAATCCGCCCCGCTTTCTCATAGAGGGAATAAATTCCCGTCCTTAGAGTTACGTCCTTTGGGGAGTTATCACGCTAGGACTAAGGCACGGACTAATTAAGAAAGCGTTAAAAAGTCCGCCCGTTCTATTTTCTGCTTTGGCTAGAACTCACCTATCGTTTATAGTGTATCGGCTTCACATAGCGGGTAAATAAGTTATTACCTATTATACCGCCTTCCCTATTTAGTAAAGGGCGACTATTACGGATATAAAGCCCGTAATTACTTTATAAGTCGTCCCACTTAATAGGTAAAACACATTAAAAAAGCGGGTTATAAGCTTCGAACTTATACCCGCATTGTAGTTATATGTATATCGAAATATTTATTTAGTGCCGTACATTGTATATATTGAAATGTATATATGTATACTTTAATATAATACTTAACAACGGTTAAATATATTCTTTCTTTCTGTTATGTGGCGTAACAGTTCGGAAGTCTTAGAAGTTCGGGATTGCCGTCCCAAGCTTTCGACTTATTTATTAAGTTGTTAAGTATAGAATAATCTAAGTTAAAAAGATTGTCAATATTTTCTTTTTAACGTCTGAAGCCCTAGGGGATTATATAGTTATTAGCTATATTTTTCTTTGGGGCTTCTCTATTTTTATATAGGTATTTAATTAACCGCTAGATACTAATAAATATACGGGGCTATAAAGTATATATTAATTCGTCCAGCTACTAAGGAACTTTATTACTAAGGAATTTTATTACTAAGGAATTTTATTACTAAGGAATTTTATTA
>ERZ1463036.352-NODE-352-length-10062-cov-114.115919_pt1 | contig 10062 bp, 8 predicted proteins | sample MGYA00564485_ERZ1463036 | MGnify/ENA primary metagenome ERZ1463036 (study PRJEB39244, sample SAMEA3635127) | Helicobacter pylori | study: EMG produced TPA metagenomics assembly of PRJEB11511 data set (Assembly of a 5300-year-old Helicobacter pylori... | reverse complement strand
TCCTCAAGAAGCATTCATGTCAGTTTTAAAAGTTGACTAATTAATTTCTTTATATGGAGGCAATGATGAATAGTGTTAAGTATTCATCATTGCCTTTTGTTTTTAAACAATTAATAACAGTAATTGAATTTTTGATTATTCTTAAAAATTTTTGTGAATTCTTTTTTCGGTATACACAAACATTTTAATAGTTCTTAATAAAAGATATTTATAAGTATGGGGATTTATTTAATTTTAAAAATTTAATATATATATAATTTGCAAAGTAGTTAATCTTTTATTACTAGCTTATTTTTAGATACATTTAATTTAAATTTCCAAAATAAATATTTTTTATTTAGTCATTAAAAGGAAATCTCCTCAATATATTTATAGTAAATTAATAAAAATTATGTAGAGGAGAGGTATTATTATGTTAGATGCTAATAAAAGAGATGTTAAAATTAAGTGCAGAAAATTTAGAAATAATGGTAAGGCAACTGGTGTTATAAATAGAAAAAATGGAGATAATATTTCTATAAGTGTTAAAATTTCTGACTTAGATAAGTTTTTAGCTAAGCATGGAGATCATAGTGATTTAGAGATAAATTTAGAAGGGGAAGTAATAAACACTTCAATTATAGAAGTTCAAAGAGATCTATTAGTTCACAATGCTATAAATATAAATTTAAGAGAGATATAAAGCTAAAAATTTTTTGAGTAAACTTATTTTAATAGGAATATTAATATTAAAGTTTAAAATTTTAGTTTTATTTAAAGGTAGATATTTAATTTTGTGAAAGAATCATATAAAAGTCATGGGTTTATTCACTCATGACTTTTTTTATTGTAATATGAAAGAAAGACTCATAACTAATAATTTGTATTTAACTACAAAATTTATTTCATATTAGTTAAAAAGTCTATTTATTTTACATGGAGGTAAGTAACTATGGACAAAATTTCTTTATATATACACATTCCTTTTTGTGCTCAAAAGTGCCTTTATTGTGATTTTCCTTCCTTTGCTAGGAAAGATCATTTAAGAAAGGCTTACATAGAAGCTTTAAATAAGGAAATAATAAGTTTAAGAGAGAAATATAATAATATAGAAATAAACACTATATTTATTGGAGGAGGAACGCCGAGTGTTTTAGAGGCAGATGAGTTGGAATGTTTATTAAAAGAAGTAGCTAAACTTAATATGGCGAAAGATGTAGAGTACTCTATGGAGTGTAATCCAGGAAACTTAACAGAAGAAAAGCTAGAAGTCATGAAAAAGTATGGTGTAAATAGAATAAGCATGGGGCTTCAAGCTAAGCAAGATAATCTTCTTAAAGGACTAGGAAGAATACATAATTATAAAACCTTTAAAGAAAATTTTTTATTAGCAAAAAAGGTTGGCTTTAATAACATAAATGTTGATTTAATGTTTGGCTTACCAAATCAAAGGTTAAATGAATGGGAAGAGACTTTAAGAGAGATAATATCTTTAGAGCCAGCACATATATCAGCATATAGTCTAATTATAGAAGAGGGAACTGCTTTTTATAATTTATATGAAAATGATAAGTTAAAGTTACCAACAGAAGAAGAAGAGAGAAAAATGTACCATCTAGCAAAGAAAATTTTAGAAGAAAATGGATTTAATCAATATGAGATTTCTAATTATGCTAAAGAAGGAAAAGAATGTAGACATAATTTAGCATATTGGAATATGGATAACTGGATAGGAGTAGGGTCAGCAGCAGCTTCTTATATTAATGGAAAAAGAATTAAAAATATAAGTAGTGTTGAAGAATATATAAATTCTATTAAGGATAAGGGAGAAGCTGTAGAAGAAATAATAAATAATTCAAAAAATGATAATATGGAAGAATTTATGTTTATGGGGCTTAGAAAAATTAATGGAATAGATGAAAATGAATTTAAAAATAGATTTAGCATGAATATAAATAATGTTTATGGAGAAATAATAAATAAGTATATAGATGAAGGACTTTTAATAAGGGAGTCAGGAAGAATATTTCTAAGTGAAAAAGGTATAGAAATATCAAATATAATAATGGCTGATTTTCTATTATAAAATTTAGAATAGGTTATGGTATAAATTGAAGAAAATAAAAGAAAAAAAGAGATATTAAAGAATAAATAAGGTAAAATTCAAAAATTTCATTTGAAATGATAAAAAATGGAATTGACAAAAAACTTAGTAGGTAATATATTAATAGTGTACTAGTTAGCACTCGTTAATAATGAGTGCTAATAAAGAGGTGAGATTAGTGATAGATGATAGAAAGCTTCAAATATTAAGAGCTATAATTCAAGACTATATATCAACTGGAGAGCCTGTTGGTTCAAGAACTATCGCTAAAAAATATAATCTTGGAGTAAGTTCAGCTACTATAAGAAATGAAATGGCTGACTTAGAGGATATGGGATTTTTAGAACAGCCTCATACTTCGGCAGGAAGAATTCCATCAAGCAGAGGATATAGATTATATGTTGATAGGATGATTGAGTTCGAAAGATTATCCTCTGAAGAGGAAGGGCTTATTAGAAGTTCAATAATAGATGGTACCTTGTACGAAGTTGATAAAATAATCAAACAAACTAGTGCTCTTCTATCGGAACTTACTAAAATGACTTGTATAGTAAAGGCACCTTCAGTACATAAGAGCTTTGTAAAATCAATTCAGCTTTTAAAAGTTGATGATGTAAGTATTTTATGTGTTTTAGTAACTGATAATGGTGTAATAAGAAATACGGTGATAAAAGTAAAGAGTGTTCCTATATCTGAAGAACTTATTAAAATTAGTAAGATAATAACAGAAAGGCTTAAAAACCTTACTATTGAACAAATAAACTTAGAGGTTATTAGTAATCTCAATAGAGCTTTAAATGGATATGAAGATATAGTAAACGCAGTTTTACCTGCTCTTTATGAGAGCTTAAAAGGTGATGAAACTTCTGAGGTATTCTTAGAAGGAACAATTAATATATTCAATTATCCTGAATATAATAATATTCATAAGGCAAAAGAGATTTTAGAGCTTTTACATGATAAAAAAAGTATTTCAGAACTTATAAGTGATAGTGATGATATGACTGTAAAAATAGGTGATGAAATATTTGTACCAGAAGCAAAGGAATGTTCCATAATATCAGCGGGATATCATGTAGGAGATAGATCTTTAGGTACAATAGCTTTAATAGGTCCTAGAAGAATAAATTATTCTAAAGTCTTATCAATCATGACTGAAGTTATGAAAGAGTTAAATGAAACTTTAAAGAATAAGTAAGTAAAAAAAGAGAAGAGGTGTGGCTGCTTTATGGTGGATAATAAAGATTTTAACGAAGAGTTAAAGGAAAATATCCAAGAAGAATTAGATAACGAAACAAAATCTGAAAATCCTAATATTGATGAAGAGGTAGAAGAAGTTTCAGAAGATATTAAGGCTGATGAAAAAGTTATTGATTTTGAAGAATTAAAGGCTTTAAAGGAAGAAAATACTATGTTTAAAAGTAAAACAAAGAAATTAGAAAATGAATTAGAGGCCTTAAAAGATAGATTATTAAGAATATCTGCAGAGTATGAAAATTACAGAAAAAGAACAGATAAAGAAAAAGAAAGAATATATACTGATGCATGTGAAGATGTTTTAATCAAAATGCTTCCAGTATTAGATAACTTAGAAAGAGCCTTAGCTGTAGATGGAACTGTTGAAGATCTTAAAAAAGGTGTTGAAATGACAGTAAGACAATTTGAAGATGCTTTAGAAAAACTTCAAGTTGAAGAAATATCTACAGAAAATGGTTTTGATCCAGAATTACATCAAGCAATGATGGTTGTGGAACAAGAAGGCTCAGAGCCAAATCAAGTAGCTCAAGTATTCCAAAAAGGATACAAGAGAGGGGATAAGGTTATCAGACATTCAATGGTAACTGTAACTAAATAATTTAATTAGCATTTAACAGATTTAAATTATAGATATTGTTAGAGGAGGAATTAACAATGAGTAAAATAATCGGTATAGATTTAGGAACAACAAATTCATGCGTAGCTGTTATGGAAGGTGGAGAACCAGTAGTTATCACTAACTCAGAAGGTGCTAGAACAACTCCATCAGTAGTTTCATTCCAAGCAAACGGAGAAAGATTAGTAGGTCAAGTTGCTAAAAGACAAGCAATAACAAATCCTGACAAAACAATAATGTCAATCAAAAGACACATGGGAACTGACTATAAAGTTAATATAGATGGAAAAGATTATACACCACAAGAAATATCAGCAATGATACTTCAAAAATTAAAAGCAGATGCAGAAGCTTACTTAGGAGAAAAAGTAACAGAAGCTGTTATCACAGTTCCAGCTTACTTCAATGATGCTGAAAGACAAGCAACTAAGGATGCTGGTAGAATCGCTGGTTTAGATGTTAAGAGAATAATAAACGAACCAACAGCTGCATCATTAGCTTATGGATTAGATAAAATGGATAGTGCTCATAAAATCTTAGTATATGACCTAGGTGGTGGTACTTTCGATGTATCTATCTTAGACTTAGGAGATGGAGTATTTGAAGTTGTATCAACAAACGGAGATGCTAGATTAGGTGGAGATGACTTCGACCAAAGAATTATAGATTATATAGCAGAAGACTTTAAAGCTCAAAATGGAATTGATTTAAGACAAGATAAAATGGCTCTTCAAAGATTAAAAGAAGCTGCTGAAAAAGCTAAAATTGAGTTATCATCATCAACTCAAACATTAATCAACTTACCATTTATAACTGCTGATGCAACTGGTCCAAAACACATAGATATGACATTAACAAGAGCTAAATTCAATGAATTAACTCATGACTTAGTTGAAAGAACAATAGACATAATGAAAGAAGCCTTAAAATCAGGTAATGTTTCATTAAATGATATAGATAAAGTAATCTTAGTTGGTGGATCAACAAGAATACCAGCAGTTCAAGAAGCTGTTAAAAACTTTACTGGAAAAGAACCTTCAAAAGGAGTTAACCCAGATGAGTGCGTAGCAATGGGTGCTGCTATCCAAGCTGGTGTATTAACTGGTGATGTTAAAGATGTATTATTATTAGATGTTACTCCATTAACATTAGGAATCGAAACTTTAGGAGGAGTTGCAACTCCATTAATCGAAAGAAATACAACTATCCCTGCAAGAAAGAGCCAAATATTCTCAACTGCAGCAGATAACCAAACTTCAGTTGAAATTCACGTAGTACAAGGTGAAAGACAAATGGCAGCTGATAACAAAACTTTAGGTAGATTTACTCTATCAGGAATTGCTCCAGCTCCAAGAGGAATCCCTCAAATAGAAGTTGCTTTCGATATAGATGCTAACGGTATAGTTAAAGTTTCAGCAACTGATAAAGCTACTGGAAAAGAAGCTAACATTACAATCACAGCTTCAACTAACTTAAGCGATGCTGAAATAGATAAGGCTGTAAAAGAAGCAGAACAATTTGCTGAAGAAGATAAGAAGAGAAAAGAAGCTATAGAAGTTAAAAACAATGCTGAGCAAACTGTTTACCAAACAGAAAAAACTTTAAATGAACTTGGCGATAAAGTTTCAGCTGAAGAAAAATCAGAAATAGAAGCTAAAATCGAAGAAGTTAAAAAAGTTAAAGATGGTGACGATATAGAAGCTATCAAGAAAGCTATGGAAGATTTAACTCAAGCATTCTACAAAATATCAGAAAAATTATACCAACAAAATGGTGGAGCACAAGGTCAAGGATTCGATCCAAACAACATGGGTGGAGCTAATGCTGGAACAGGTGCTGCAAATAGCAACGATGACAATGTTGTAGATGCTGATTTCGAAGTTCAAGATGATAAATAATAATTAAAACTATCACAAGACTTAAAGCTTTGATATAATATAAAAAGAATTAATAGAGGGAAGGCTCAATAGTCTTCCCTTTTTATAAGTAAACTTATAGGTGGTGAATAACAGTGGCTAAAAGAGATTACTATGAAGTGCTTGGACTTCAAAAGGGTGCTTCAGATGATGAGATAAAAAGAGCTTTTAGAAAAATGGCTATGAAATATCACCCGGATAGAAATCCTGGAGATAAGGAAGCGGAAGAAAACTTTAAAGAAGTAAATGAAGCATATGATGTTTTAAAAGACCCTGATAAAAAAGCTAAATATGATCAATTTGGTCATGCTGCTTTCGATGGAAGCGGTGGCTTTGGTGGTGGCGGATTTGGTGGCTTTGATGCTGGTGGATTCGACTTCTCAGAAATGGGTGGCTTTGGAGATATTTTTGAATCATTCTTTGGTGGAGGATTTGGTGGCGGATCATCTAGAAGAAGAAATGCTCCACAAAGAGGTGCTGATTTAGAATATAGATTAAATATAACATTTGAAGAAGCTGTATTTGGATGTGAAAAAGAAATATCTATAACTAGAACTGAAAATTGTGAAACTTGTCATGGTACAGGTGCTAAAGCAGGTACATCTCCTAAGACTTGTCCAAAATGTAATGGTTCAGGTCAAATAAGAGTTCAAAGACAAACTCCTTTAGGAAGCTTTGTATCTACAACAACTTGTGATCAATGTGGTGGAACAGGTAAAGTGATTGAAGATCCATGTCCAGATTGTAAGGGAAAAGGAACTGTTAGAAAGAATAGAAAGATAACAGTTAAGATACCAGCAGGTGTAGATACTGGAAACATAATACCTTTAAGAGGACAAGGTGAGCAAGGTGCTAATAATGGTCCTGCAGGAGATTTATATATAAGAGTAAATGTTGCTCCATCTAAGATATTTAGAAGAGAAGGTTCAGATATTTACTATGATTACAAGATAAGTATGGCTAAGGCTGCATTAGGAGCAGAAATAACTGTTCCAACTGTAGATGGAAATGTTAAATATAAGGTTCCAGCAGGTACTCAACCAGGAACTAAGTTTAGATTAAAAGGAAAAGGTGTTCCTTACGTTAATGGTGGAGGAAGAGGAAACCAATACGTTCATATGGTAGTAGAGGTTCCAAAGCATCTAAATAAAGAGCAAGAAGAAGCATTAAAAGCCTTTATGAAGGCATCTGGGGAATCAGTTGATGATATAGATGAAAAAGATGAAGGATTCTTCTCAAAATTTAAAAAGAAAAAATAGTAAATTTAAAATACTCTAGTTAGAAATGACTAGGGTATTTTTTTGTTTATATAAATTTAAAAAAAGTAAATGATTTACAAGTAGATGTATTAGTGATATAATACACTTAAGGTTAGTGTATTAATGAAGTAATACATGAATACAAAAATATATTAACATAAATCTAGGGGTGATTAAATGATAGAAGTGGTTGGTGTTAAAAAGAAGTTTAGAAGAAAAAAAGTTTTAGATAATATTACTTTTAATGTAAAGAAGGGAGAAATAACTGCTTTACTAGGGTTAAATGGAGTGGGAAAGTCTACTCTTTTAAAGATAATTATGGGCCTTGTTAAGCAAGATGAGGGGGAAGTGCTTTTTAATGGAGAAAAGCTAAATTATAAGACATATGAAAATATTGCATTTGTACCTGATGTTTTAAATACTTATGGTGACATGAAAATAAAAGATGCCTTTGAATATATGAGTATGATGTATGAAAAGTGGGATATGGATAAAGCTTATGAAATGCTAAAAGATTTTAAATTAACTGATGACTTAAAAATAAATAAACTTTCTAAAGGGAATATAGCAAGGGTAAAACTTATACTAGGTTTTGCTAGACACCCAGAATATTTACTTTTAGATGAACCTTTTTCAGGTATAGATATTTTTACAAGAGAGAAGTTTATAGAATCTTTAATTGGCTATATGGATAATAATATTGGAATTTTACTAACAACTCATGAATTAAAAGAGGTTGAAAATATAGTTGATAAAGTTGTCTTTTTAAGTGATGGAAATATTAAAATAGAATTTTATGTTGAAGATGTAAGAGAAAATGAAGGATTGTCAATGGTAGAGAAAATAAGGGAGGTACATGAAGGTGAGTAAGGGGAATTTTAAAAAGTTAAGTTATCTTTTAAATTTACAGATATTAAGAGATTTAAAAATAACAATAGGATCAGCTGTTGGAATTATGCTTTTAAACATTGCCTATTTTAGTTATAGTTTAAGTGATGAATTAAAGATTTATTTAGAAAAAACAGAGAATATAGGTGCTATTCAAATGTTTTCCCCTATAGGTTCTTTTAGTAGTTTTTCTAATCGTGGAAAGGATATGCTATTAACGCTTTTAATACTAGGATGCTTTTGTTTATATTGTTGGTATCTATGGCTTGGTGAGTTTAAAGGAGAAAATAAAAGTGCATATACTCTTTTAACATTGCCATTTCCTAAAAAGTTTATTATTATATACAAGTTTTTATCAGCGTGTTTTTATTATTTTTCTTTAGTTTTCTTTCAAATAGTAGCATTACTTATAAATTATATAATATTTAATATTATGGTTCCAACTGATGCTATAGTAAAAGAAAGTTTAATTACTATATTATCTAGTTCAATAAGTAATTTTTATGGATTGATTCCAGTTAGTTTTGTTAATTTAATAACTAATGGCTTATTTTTTATAGCAATGATATTATTAACTTTTTTATTTGCAATATTAGAGAGAAGTTTTGGAGTAAAGGGTGGAATATTAGGGGTAATATTAGGATGTTCTTTTCTTTTCTTAGTTTTAATCTTCCCAGGAAAGATGGATTTTTATATGTTCGAAAGATTTATTTGGTTTGTTTTCATATCAATCTTATATAATTTGTTCGGATGGTTTTATTCTAAGTATTTACTTGAAAAAAAGGTTCATGTGTAAGGAGGATTAGAAATTATGAAAAAAAGAGTACCTTTGGTGTTAACAATAATATTTTTAAGTGCATTTATAATTTTTTCTGGAATATTTATTTACATTAATTGTTCGCCAATAAAGTTTAAAGATATATATGGAAGTAGAAGTGAACTTGGAGATGTTGATTTAGTTTTTTATAAAGATAGAGATATTTTTGAAGAAGAAGTAACTGTTGGAGCTGAAACAATTAATAGAAAAAATATTATTAATGAGAGACGTTTTGATGGTATTGACGTACTTAAAGATAAGAAGTTTTTTAGAGGAATTTATCCAACAAGAAATACTTTCTTTGAGGATGACGATGTAATGGTTGATGTTACTAATATATACGGTAATGGTATTCAAAAGCTTGAAGTTAGATTTAAGGATAAAAAAACTAACACTTATGAAACTTTTAAGGTTAAAGTAGATGAATATATTAGAAATAATAATATAGATAAAGTCACTTATAAAGATGGAAAAATAAATATATTATTTTCAATGAATTACGAGGAAAATAATATAGTATTTGGGGAAATAAATTTATCTGATAAGAAGTTTAATATAGTTGATATAATAAATTTAGATGAGAAATTAGATTTAAATGGAGATTATTCTCATATAAATTCAGTAAGACAAAAATTTGGAATGTTACCAAGTACTGAAGAAGATACGGTATATTATAAATTAACTGAGCTTGATAATACTGATAAGAGAGGCATATATAGTGATGAGAGTATTATTGAATTAAATGTAAATACTAGAGAAATAAAAAGATATAATCCTGATGATAAAATAAGAAATGAAATAAAGGAATCTTCCTTTGATCCAAATGGAAAAGGTGGTACAATGTTTGAGGCTTATGGTGAAATATATATTACCCAGACCTCAGATGAGAAGACTTCAGTATTAGTGTTTGATACTAAAACAAAAGAGTTTAAATTTTATAAAGATATTGTAGAAAATGAAAGATTAAAGAGATATGGGGTAGAAGTTAGAGATTTAGGTAAATTTATAATTGTAGGAAATAAAGTTATAGCTAATTTTGTTAATGTTAGAGATGATGGTTTTGTAAGTGGAGCTTATTTATCAGTTATAGATATACCTAGTAAAAATCCAGTTTATATAGGTGAGTTAGAATGTGGATATTTAAGTGACATTAAGATAACAGGAGGTAAATAAAATGTTTTTTGAAGTAAATGATAGAGAACCAATTTATCTCCAAATAATAAGAC
>ERZ1463036.351-NODE-351-length-10073-cov-7.776003_pt1 | contig 10073 bp, 9 predicted proteins | sample MGYA00564485_ERZ1463036 | MGnify/ENA primary metagenome ERZ1463036 (study PRJEB39244, sample SAMEA3635127) | Helicobacter pylori | study: EMG produced TPA metagenomics assembly of PRJEB11511 data set (Assembly of a 5300-year-old Helicobacter pylori... | reverse complement strand
AGATCTAACGGGTGACTGGAGTTCAGACGTGTGCTCTTCCGATCTTTTTCTAAAATTAGTACACTTTTAGTCATATTATGTATATACTATAATTTATGACTAACTTCTTAAAGGAGGATATATTTATGAAGAACTTTAGTGAATTAAATTTAGATGATAAAATAATTTTTGGTTTAGAAAAACAAGGAATTACTGTACCAACAGAAATTCAATCTTTAACAATTCCTGAAATATTAGATAATAAGGATGTTATAGGAGAAGCTCATACAGGAAGTGGAAAAACTCTTGCTTTTTTAGCTCCTCTTTTTCAAAAGATAGATGCAAGTAAAAAAGACCTTCAAGTTTTAATTCTTGCTCCAACTCGTGAACTTGTTATGCAAATAGAAAAGCAAGCAAAATTATTATCAGAAAACTCAAATATGCAAGTTAACTCAATATCAATTATTGGTGATGTTAACATGGATAAACAAATAAAAAAATTAAAAGAAATTAAACCACAAATTGTAGTTGGAACTCCAGGAAGGGTTTTAGATTTAATTAAAAAGAAAAAAATCAAAGCTCATACAATAAAAACAATTGTTCTTGATGAAGGTGATAACTTATTAGACAACACCCATTTAAGAACTATAAAAGATATAATAAAAAGTACAATGAGAGATAGGCAACTTTTAATTTTTTCTGCAACAGTAAGTGCAAAAACAATGCCTATTGCAAAGGAATTAATGAAAGATCCTATAATCTTTAAAAATGAAAATGAAGCATCTTTAAATCCTAATATTGAACATATGTACATTGAAGTTTGCGAAAGAGATAAAGCTGAAGTTTTAAGAAAATTAATTGCTGCAGTTAATCCTTCAAAGGCAATTGTATTTATAAATCGTGGATTTGATGTTGAAATGATTGCAGATAAATTAAAATATCATAATCAAAATGCCTTTGCTATGCATAAAAGAATAACAAAAGAACAAAGACAACAAGCTCTTGAAAACTTTAGAAATGGGAAGATAAAGATATTAGTTTCATCAGATATTTCAGCAAGAGGTTTAGATATTGATGGAATTTCTCATATTATAAATTTAGATTTTCCTGTAAATGCCAATGAATATCTTCATAGAGCTGGAAGAACAGCTAGAGGAAATGCTCATGGAACAACTATATCTTTAGTTACAAAAAAAGAATTTCCAGCTATTAGAATATATGAAAGAGAATTTAACATAAAAATAGAAAAGAAAACTTTATCTTATGGTGAATTAGTTTAAACTAAAAAATAGATGAGCAAAAAAGCTCATCTATTTTATCTCATTTCATTTATAAATCCTTTTCTATAAGCTACTAATAATAATTTTAAATCCTTTATTTGATTTTTTAATTCTTCCCCAACATCAGTATCTCCTACTCTTTTTCTATTTACCTTTCTTTCAACAATAATACTTGTAGATAAAATATCTTTTTCTTCAATAATAGCATTTTCAATTGATTCAAAAGGCTGATGAGATACTAATTGAAATCCATAAGAATTATATATAAGAGTATATCCTGCAATACCTGTGTCTCTTCTATATGCTTTTGCAAAGCCTCCATCTATAACTAATATTTTACCTCCACACTTTATTGGACTTTCCCCATATTTTTTCTTAACAGGTACATGTCCATTTACTATTATTGATTCATTTATATCTAAATCAAACTCTTCTAAAATTTTTCTAACAATATCCTCATTTTCTCTAAACTTATAATATGGATTTTTCTTTTCTATATGTGTTTCCTTATCTTCAATAAAATATCTTTCAAAGGTTGTCATTTCATCTTTACCAAATAATGATGATGCAGAACCTGTCCATAAATACCACATTATATCCATTCCATATAATTTTTCTTCTGTTCCTATTTTATTAAAATATCCTTCTCTTGCTAAAACATCAAATTTTTCTAACAAAGCTTTTCCTTTATAGTCTTTACCTTGAATTTTCATACTTTTAAAAGATCCATCTTCATTTAAAGGTATACATCCATGTAATAATAAATTTGAATTATATTTTAAATATATACTTCCCTTTGCAAACAAAAATTTAATATGCTTTTGAAGCTTTTCACTATTTATAAATGACTCTCTTAATTTTTCTATTAACTTTTCTTCTTCATCAGTAAGCTTATAAGGATCTTTAGGATCTATTGTTGGGAAGTCTTTATCCTTTAGTTCATAAGTTTTTCCTTTTAGATATATAGTTCCTTCATCATAATTTATTTTATCTAAAAGTAATCTATGGTCTAATTTAAATTCTGGTCTTCTTTTAATAATTTCTTTTTCTAACTTAAATTGTATAATTGCAATTGCCTTATGCATCTTAGAAATTAAATCTATTTCAAATTTTCCATATCTTTTATCATCATTTAATTTTGGGATAAATTCTTTACATGGGTCCTTTTTATAATGTTCTAAAGCAAAGGTTGCAAGAGGCAATAGGTTTATACCGTATATATCTTCTATTGTATCTAAATTCCCATACCTTGTTGCTATTCTTAATACATTTGCTATAGATACTTTTACTCCTGCTGCTGCTCCCATCCATAACATATCATGATTTCCCCATTGTATATCTACTGAATGATAGTCCATTAATTTATCCATAATTATATCTGCTCTTGGACCTCTATCATATATATCTCCCAAAATATGAAGTCTATCTATAATTAATCTTTGTATTACATTAGATAAAGCAATAATAAATTCCTTAGATCTTCCAATATCTATAATTGTACTTATTATTCCATCATAATATTCATGTTTATCAACACCATAAAATTCTTCATGTAATAGCTCTTCAATAACATAACTAAAATCTTTAGGCAAAGCTTTTCTAACTTTTGATCTTGTATACTTAGATGATACATTTCTACAAAGCTCTATTAATCTATATAAATTAATTTTATACCAATCATCTATATTATCTTCTTCTTTTAAAACTATTTCTAATTTTTGTTCTGGATAATAAACTAATGTTGCTAAACTTTTCTTTTCACTATCTCTAAGGGAATTTCCAAAAACACTTTCTATTTTTCTCTTTACAACACCTGAACCATTTTTTAAAACGTGTACAAAAGGTTCATATTCTCCATGTAAATCTGTTAAAAAATGTTCTGTTCCTTTTGGTAAGTTTAATATAGCACTTAAATTAATAATTTCTGTTGATGCTTCTGCTATAGTTGGATATTGTTTGGCTAAAAGTTTTAAATATTTTAATTTTTCAATAATTTCGTTATCACAATTATTCATTTTTGTCCTCCAGTAATTTCAAATCTTCAATAACAATTCCTGTAATCCTTTCAAAATAATTATAGCTTAATTTTAATTCCATCACAATAACTTACACTATATTTTAGTTTAATATATGTAATCTATACTATATATTTCATATGAATATATAGTATATGCTATTTGATTTATGTATAAGTTTGCTAATTATTATTAAAAGATATACAATAACTTCATAGATATTTTTAATCAAAGGAGAGATAAAAATGCTAAGTAAAAATTTATTAGAAAGTCTTAACAAACAAGTTAACTTTGAATTCTATTCATCTTATCTTTATTTATCAATGGCAGCCTATGCTGAATCTGTTGATTTAAGTGGGTTTGCAAATTTTTTTAGAGTTCAAGCACAAGAAGAATTAGCTCATGCAATGAAATTTTATGATTACATATTCCAAAAGAATGGTGTAGTAACTTTAGAAACAATTCCAAAACCTGATCTTACTTTTGATAATATAATAGATGTTTTTCAAAAAGGATATAATCACGAACAACTTGTTACAAAAAAAATATATGAACTTGCTGATATTGCAAGTGAAGAAAGAGAACATGCAACTATGAGCTTACTTAATTGGTTTATTGATGAGCAAGTTGAAGAAGAAAATAACTTTAACTCTCTTCTAAAAAGAATTAGAAGATCTGAAGGAAATCCAGCTGCTATATATATGATGGATGATGAACTTGCAACAAGAGTATTTGTTCCTATAAACAATAATAATAATCAATAAAATATTAAAGAACTCAGGTTATAAAAAATAACCTGAGTTCTTTAATTAATTTTTCATTTACTTATAATATCCTTAATTATATTTCATAAAAAACCTTAAATCTTTTATTTTAAGTGTTCTATTCTATAACCAATATCTTTATTAGCTAATTTATAGCTTTCTTTTATCATCTCATCTTCATTTAATCCATTGCCAAGGAGGCAATCTATTGTTATTTGATTTCTAGTTTTAAAATATTTATCTAAAAGATTATTTTCAATATCCTTCTGAGATGCTATTGAATAATCATCAAGTATATGATTTACCTTAATTCCATTTTTTTCTAAAAACTTTCCAAGTAAAATAGCTCTATGACATCTTATTGGATCTTGCATAGCTCCAAGCAATGCTATTTTATATCCTTTTTTTAACCCATTTTTTAATCTTTCAATACCTGTTTTAAAGCTATCTTCATTAATTATCTTTTTAAAATCTGCATATCCTTCCTTATTATAGGATTCTTTAGTTTTTCTTTTAGCAGCTAATTCTTCACCCATATAAATATATAAAAATCCAGCCTTTTTTAATGAATATCTTATTGCTTCTTTATCAAATTGTACATTATATTTAGAATAAGGTGTCCCTCTTATATCTACAACGCAATCAATATTAAAATGTTTTAGCATATCTATCAATCTTTCCATACTGTAATTAGAATGTCCAATTGTAAATATTTCCATTTAAAATCACCTCTTTAATTATTTTCACCTTATTTATAAGTTAATATTTATTTTAATATTAAAAAGCTATGTGCATATTTTAGCACATAGCTTTATTATTATAAATTTCTATCTATAAAACTCTTGGGTTGCATAAACTGTATTTCCTGTTTTATAAACTCCTACACCAATACTTGAAAAATTATTTGATAAAATATTCGCTCTATGTCCTGGTGAATTCATCCAATTAGTCATAAATTGATTTGCTAATTCATTTGCATCAGATACTCCACCAATATAAGCAATATTTTCTCCCCACGCTCTATAATTTACTCCGTCACCCTTCATCTTAACTGTTATAAGATTTCCTTCCGGATCCTTATGATCAAAATATTTTCTATCTCCCATATCTTGAGATTTTATTTTTGCATACTTTTCCATAGTATTATTATATGATAATTCTGGAATTCCAGCCTTTTTTCTCTCTTCATTTACTTTTTTAAATATCATAATTTGTACTTGTTCCATGAATTTATCATTACTATTTATAGCTGTTTTAATGTTGCTATTATTCTTTGGTGTTTGTGATCTGTTTGAATTTTGTTCCTTATTTTGTACAGTTTTATTCCTTTTATCAACTTTAGAAACTTTTTTATTATTTAAAGTTTTCTTTCTATCTTCTACTTTTTTACTATCATTATTTTCTTTATTGTTTTGAACTAAGCTTTCATTTTCTCCATATGAATTTAAGTTATTAAAATCTATTTGTCCATATATAAGTTGTCTCAGATTCTTTGATATTCCTCTAAAATATAAAATACATTGTCTATTTAAATATCCATATTTTTGTAATGATAATGGTGATACTTTTTCATAGTTTATGTTGCAATTTTGCGCTTGTCCTCTATTATTAGTAATATTATCTTTATTACATTCAATAGAAGTTTTATAATTTGATAAACTATCATCTGTATTTGCAGAAGCGTAAGCAGTAGCTCCTACTCCCCCTAGTAATGTAGTAGTTATTAACATAGCAATTAGTTTTTGTTTCATTTGTACCACTCCTTTTTATTTTTTCAGGCCTACAACATAGGTCCAATATCTTATTAGTTAAAGTACTTTTTACTTTTCTAATGCTAATATGTATATTTATAACATACTTTTAACCTTAAAATAACAGTAAACCACTGCCATTAGTTCATATGTAAAGGCTAATTTCAAGTATATTCCTAATCTAAAAACTCTTATTTTTTAAAAAGTTGGCAGTATAACTTACTCTCAATGATTTTTCCATTATATTCTTTGGTTAAAATTACTAGTAATAATTTATTTATTTTTTGATTAATATTTTCAAAAAATAAAAGCTAAAGAAACTATTAAGTTCCTTTAGCTTAAAATTTTTAACCATTTAATTATAAGTTTTAGTGTTAAGTATTATTTGAATAATCTCCATTATGCTCCTTTAATTATTTTAATTTTTTTACTCAAAAGGATACTTTATTCCCCACTGATTTCTAACCTTATCCATTATATCCATTACATCAATTGATAATTCTAAAGTATTATCATTTCTTTTATTTAAAATACTTTCATTAATATCTAAAACTTCATACATTAATGCCTTTGAAGTCTCTCCATCTTCTATGACCTCTGTCCTTCCATCTAAATAAGTTATAGTTGCTCTATCTGCCCTTGGAAAATTATCTACTGTTATAAAACCTAATTCCCCTGCTACAACTCCTCTTTTAGGCATCTTTGCTCTCATAGTTAAAGAAATTACTCCCATTTCATCAAAAGAATTCTTAAGTATTATTCCAGATTGTTCATCTACTCCAGTTTCAAATTTCTTAACTGTTGTTAAAACTTCTTCTGGTTTTTCTGAAAAAAAGTATCTAGCAAAAGATAATGCATATGTTCCTATATCAAGAAGAGCTCCTCCAGCTAAATCTCTATTAAAAAATCTATTATTAACATCATTTTCTTTGCAACTTCCAAAAGATACTTGTATCATTTTAAGTTTTCCAATTTTTTCGGAAACAACTATTTCTTTTAGTTTTTTATATAAAGGCATATGATAAATAGTCATAGCCTCTCTAACAATTAAATTTTTAGATTTCGCTAAATCTGTTATTTCATTTAATTCTTTACTATTTACAGTTATTGCTTTTTCACAAAGTACATGCTTATTATTTTTTAAACTTTCCATTATATATTCATAGTGATTACAATGAGGAGTTGATATATATACTATATCAATATTTTCATCCTTTAGCATATCTGTATAATTTCCATAAGCTTTCTTAACATTATGATTTTTTGCAAATTTTTCTGCTTTTAAAATATTTCTTGAAGCAACTGCATAAATTCCTATATTAGATTCATTTAATGCCTTTGCGAATTCTTCTGCTATTGTTCCAGGTCCTAATATTGCCCAATTTACATTACTCATACTCTACACCTCATTATATTTTTATATTAATTAAATTTTAACATCAGTGAAATATTTAAGCTATACATATTTTGATAAAGAAGGTTATAATAATTTAATACATAGCTATGAATTAGCAGGTAGAGAATATTGTCATTACTATGAATGAGAAAATGAAAATAGAAAGTAATCTTAAACTATAATTTAAGATCACTTCTAATTAACTTTCTGTTCTGCTATTTTTCTTTTGTTTTATTAAATATTTTGAAGATATAACTCCAATAATAAGCACTGCTATTGGAATTAAAAATTGAATTGAAAATGGATTACTAAAGCTTCTTCCAAGAATTGAATAGCATATTGTTTCTGGAATAACTCCTAAAAGTGATGCTAAAATAAAATCTTTATATTTTATTTTAGTAAATCCACAGGCATAACTTAATGGATCAAAGGGAAGTATTGGTGGTAATCTTAAAAGAAATAAAATTCTAAATCCATTCTTCTCTATATTTTTATCTAATTTAATAAATCTGTTTCCAATTATACCTTCAACAAAATCTCTTCCTAAAAGCCTTGATGTATAAAAGGCAATAGTCCCTGATATAAAAAATCCTACCATTGTAAGTAAAAATCCCTTTATAGGTCCAAATAATGTTCCTCCAACTATTGCAATTAAATTTGTTGGAATAACTACAAAAAATGGTTTTAATACAAAAATCCCCATATATACTAATGAAGAAAAGGCTCCTTTTTCTTTAATAAACTTTGACACTTTTTCAAAATCTAAATTCTTTATAAATTCCAAATTTTTAACTAATATGAATAAACAAACTGCTACTAATACTAAAAATATATAAAACTTTATTTTGCTTATATTATTACTTCTACTCATTCTAACTCCTCTTATTAAACTACTTATATTGATTTTTTATAACCTATGCTTTGATAAATAAAAGTAACATAAAAACTTAATAATGTAAAGTAAGTATAATCAGTATTTATAATTTATATGTTAATTATAAGAATCTCTTAATTATTCATAAAAATATATTAATTATTTATAATATTTTAGAAATCTCTTTTATAAATTCAGGAGTTGTTCCGCAACATCCTCCAACTATTGAAGCTCCATTATCAATAAGTTTTTTTATTCCTTTACTAAATTCTTCTTTAGTAATACCATATTCTAATTTTCCATTTATAACTTTTGGGGCTCCTGCATTTGGCATAGCTATAACTGGTAAAGTTGTATTCTTACTTATTCTTTTTATTATATCTTCAAGATTTTTACCTTCTTCCGTACAATTTACACCTATTCCATCAACATCTAACTTCTCTAGATTTAAAGACATAGTTTCTGGTAAACACCCACCATAAGTTTTTCCTTCCTTTGAAAAGGCCATAGTGGCAAAAATAGGAATATCACAAACTTCTTTTATTCCATAAATTGCTGCTTTCATTTCATATAAATCAGTCATAGTTTCAATAATAACTAAATCAACTTCATACTTTATCCCTTCTTTTATTTGCCTTTTAAAAATATTTTTAGCTCTATTAAAATCTATTTCTTCATTTTCTCCTACTTTTCTTCCAATAGGTCCAATATCTAAAGCGACAAAGCCATTTTCCCTATCCATAACCTCTTTAGCTATATTTACTCCACTACATATTATCTCTTCAACAGAATAAGGTGTGTTTTTTAGTCTTATTTCATTTGCACCAAAGGTATTAGTAGTTATAACCTTAGCTCCTGCTTTTATATACTCCTTATGTATATTTTTTACTATTTCACTATGAGTAATATTAAATTTTTCTGTACCTTGATTTATATTCAATCCTTTTCTTTGTAACATAGTTCCCATAGCTCCATCAAATATTAAAATGTTATCTTTAATATATTCTCTTATATTCAAATATTTCAACTCATTTCTATACTTAACTATACCTTGATTTTATATGTTTATATAATATAATACAAATTTTAATCAATCTTTAATTGGTATTTTTAATATACTTTTAAATAAATACTAATTAAAATATATATTAATAAAAAAACAGGCGTAAATTTTTAAATATATTTTACACCTGTAATTTATAATATTTTCGCCGCATTCTATTTCCTCTGTATCCTAAATATTTTAAAAATAAATTATTTTTAAAATTATTAAAAATAATAGGCTTTCTGCTACTCTCCATATATATTTAGGGAAAACCCCTTACTTATTGCATTTTCTGCACATTCTCTCATCCCTAAAAGAGAACTTTCCTCATAATTATTACACTCTACTGTATTTCCTTCTGGTATGCTATTTGAGATCAATAGGTTTCTTAGTACAGCTTCTACAGCAGCTTTTATTTCTATAGAATCTTTATCTCCCCAAGTACTTAAATAAAATCCTGTTCTACATTCCATAGGAGAAATTTCTATTACTCCATCTAATTCCTCTCTTATACAATAATTAAAGTGATGTTCTAATGCATTCATAGCTTCTATTGAAAACTCTTCTTTATTTGGTTGCAAAAATCTAATATCAAATTTACTTATCTTATCTCCATTTGCCCCCTCATAAATACAGTATTTTCTTATAAATGGTGCCTTTACCTTTTTGATGTCAAAATCAAAGTTTTCTACCTTTTTCATAATATTACCTCCTATTATAAATCTTTTATTATGCCTTGATTAAATTTGTTATTCTATCTATATACTAAACCTAGTAAATAGATGCATAAATTGTGAATAAAAATTCTACATTTTAAATTTTAAAAATACTATCACTATTAATTGTATCCATTTTTTTAAAATTTAAACCAAATAACAAAATATACCCAAAATGTCTTTACACATTTTTAAGTAAACTTAACTTATATATAAGTAATAAACAAATATTAAATAAAAAATATATAAGTCT
>ERZ1463036.350-NODE-350-length-10080-cov-11.122793_pt1 | contig 10080 bp, 8 predicted proteins | sample MGYA00564485_ERZ1463036 | MGnify/ENA primary metagenome ERZ1463036 (study PRJEB39244, sample SAMEA3635127) | Helicobacter pylori | study: EMG produced TPA metagenomics assembly of PRJEB11511 data set (Assembly of a 5300-year-old Helicobacter pylori... | reverse complement strand
CTTCAACTATATTAAAGCTTACTTTTTGACCTTCTTCTAAAGTTTTGAATCCATCAACTTGTATAGCTGAGAAATGAGCGAATACATCATCTCCACCTTCTACAGATATAAATCCAAATCCTTTTTCACTATTGAACCATTTTACTATTCCTTGAATCATTTTCAATTCTCCTATAAACCTACATCAAGATTATTTCTTGATTTACTGTAATTTAAGTGTAACACTTATTTAAGCAAATGTACACACTTTTTTTATTTATTTAAATAATTACCTTAAATACTAATAAATATACCTAAATTTTCTAAAAAATATAAAAAAATGATTGTACAAAAACTAACAATATTATGGTATATTCTTATAAGAGGAGGAATATTATGTCTAAATTTTATATAAAATACTTATGTATGTTTATAGGATTGGGGTCATTTATGACTTATTTACCTGTATACTTAGAAAAAACATTAAACTTTAGTCCATCGCAAATAGGGATTATAGTATCAATACCATCTATAATTGGTATAGCACTTGTACCTATATGGGGGATTATAAGTGATATTATAAAAAAACAAAAGCTTATATTATGGATAAATGTATTAGTAGCATTTTTACTGGGATATTTATATTCAAAAACAACGTCTTTTATACCGATATTTATAGTAGCAATATTTTTTGAAATGTTTAGAAATTCATTATTGCCACTTGCAGATACTATAACAACTTCATATTGTAAAGAACAAAATAAAAATTATGGAAAAGTAAGGGTATTAGGTTCTATAGGATATGCACTATCTGCTTTTATTTGTGGTCATATAATGAATTTAACAGGAAATGATTTGGCATTTTTCTACATGTTTATGTTTAGTATGCTACTATGTTTATTTATAACTCCATATTTAAATACACCTAAAGAAATGGAGTCTAAAGAAAAGTTAAATTTAAAAGTAGATATAAAAAAATTATTTACTAATAAACAATATGTGTTAATACTTTTAGCAAGTATAAGTATTGTTGCTTTAAGTGATGGGGTAAGCGCCTACCAAGGTATACATTTATTAAACTTAGGAGCAGGCAAGGAACTTGTAGGAATGCTGACTGTGTTTATGGTAGCTCCAGAACTTTATTTTATGGTTAAGACTAAAGATCTTTTAAAAAAATATGGAAATACAAAAATGATTACTGTAAGTGCAATTGCACTTTTTATTAGATGGATAATATATACACTTACAAATAATATAGCATTATTTATATTAGCATCAGCTTCTCATGGTGTAGCAATAGCTATAATGACTATAACTGTTTTTGACTTTATAGGAAACATAGTAGAAAAAAAATTATACACTACAGCCATGACTATATACACTTTTTGTATAGGAATTGGGTCATCAGTTATAAAACTTATATATGGAAATATAATAGACTTATATGGAATGAAAGCCATATTTATATGCTCAATAATAATTTCTATCATAAGTTTTGGAATTATATTTGCAATAAATAAATTAGAATATAAGAATATAAATAATACAAATATAATAAGCGAATAAAAAGGAAGAACATAATTATGTTCTTCCTTTTTTAGATTACCTAACTATAGTATATATCATATATACTATATATAAAGCTATTAATATAAAACCTTGTTTTTTTGCAAGACAATTATCTTTTTTCATAAAGATATAAAGTAAAACTGTTATAAATGTCATAAATATTATATCTATAAGAGCAAATGTACTTATAGATATCGGACTTATAGTTGTAGCTAAACCTAAAACTAAAAGTATATTAAATACGTTTGAGCCTATTACATTACCTATAGCTATTTCAGTTTCACCCTTTTTTATAGCCATAATAGAAGTAACAAATTCAGGAAGTGAAGTACCAACTGCAACTATTGTAAGTCCAACTAAGTTTGCACTCATGCCAAATGATGTTGCAATAGTCGTGGCAGAATCAACAACCATATCTCCACCAACAATAATTCCTACTATACCAATTAAACTTAATATAATTGTTTTAAACATAGGAACATCTTCACTTACTTCAGCTTCTATAGCTATAGCACTTTCACCACCAGATAAGTCTTCTTCATTATTAGAGTTTTTAGCACTTTTTACAGTATTTATTAAGAAGTAGGCAAATACTAATAAGAAAAAAATACCTTCAAATCTATTTATATGTAAATCAAGTGAAAATAGTAACAACATAAAGCTTATACCTATTAAAAATGGAGTATCTTTTTTTATAGTATCTTTTTGAACTGGTAACTTTGCAATTATTGCAGATACACCTAACACTACAAGTATGTTAAAAAAGTTAGAGCCTACGATGTTAGCAACACTCATATCATTTTGTCTTGCTAATGAAGATGTAATACTTACTGCGGCTTCAGGTGCAGATGTACCCATAGCTACTATAGTAAGACCTATAACCATAGCTGGAACATTAAATTTTCTAGCAATTGAAGCAGCACCATCGACAAATATGTCAGCACCCTTTATAAGGAAAATAAAACCTAATATTAATATTATAAATGCCATTAATATTCCTCCAAAAATATATATTTATAAAGGACAGTATACCACTTTATGTATTCTTTTGTAAATCATTAAAAATATGATGAAACTTAGTTATGCAAAGAATATAATAGATATTTATAATATTAAATTAAGTATGTAACTAATTATCTGCTCTTAATAAATTTAAGTCTTTACCACTCATTATTTTATTCATATTTCTCATAGAACACATCTTACCGCACATTGTACAGCTATCATCATGTTTAGGAGTTGACTCTTTTCTATATCTTCTAGCTTTTTGTGGGTCAATAGCAAGTTCAAACATTTTTTCCCAATCAAGTTCTTGTCTAGCTTTACTCATTTGATTATCTATATCTCTAGATTTAGGAATTTTCTTTGCGATATCTGCAGCATGAGCAGCTATTTTAGTAGCTATAATACCTTCTTTAACATCATCTAAGTTAGGTAGTCTTAAATGTTCTGCTGGGGTTACATAACATAAAAAGTCAGCTCCATAACTAGCAGCTAAGGCACCTCCAATAGCACTTGTTATATGATCATATCCAGGGGCTATATCTGTAACTATAGGACCTAGCACATAAAATGGTGCACCATGACAAAGTTTCTTTTCAAGTAACATATTAGACTCAATTTCATCTAATGACATATGTCCAGGACCTTCTATTATTACTTGAACATTTCGTTTCCACGCTCTTAGAGTAAGTTCACCTAATATCATTAATTCTTTTATTTGACAAGCATCTGAAGAGTCATTTATAGACCCAGGTCTTAGAGCATCTCCAAGGCTTAATGTTAAGTCATATTCTTCGCATATATCAAGTAATTCATCAAAGTATTCATAAAAAGGGTTCTCACGTTGGTTAAGCTCCATCCAAGCATACATTAAAGAACCGCCTCTAGATACTATATTAGTGAGTCTTTTGTTTCTTTTAAAAACAGATGCAGTTTCTTTGTTTATACCAGCATGTACAGTAACGAAGTCTACACCATCATTTGCATGATTTCTTACTACATCTAAAAATTCTTTAGCAGTTATATCTTTTAATTCTTTATCGTAAAAACCAACAGCATCGTATATAGGAACAGTTCCTATCATAGCATTAGAAGATGATATAAGTTTTTTTCTAAATTCTTTGGTTTTACCAAAAGAACTTAAATCCATTATAGCTTCGGCTTTCATATCTAATGCCAAATTAACCTTTTTCATCTCTTCATCAATATCACAACAATCTTTTGATATACCTAAATTTACATTTATTTTGGTTCTTAGATTTTCGCCTACACCTTCAGGATTTAAAGATTTATGATTTTTATTAGCAGGTATTGCTACTTTACCTTTAGATATTAGCTTTCTCAAAATATTAACATCCATATTTTCTTTTTTTGCTACTATTTCCATTTCTTTAGTAATTATCCCCTTTTTAGCAGCATCCATTTGAGTAGTATACATCATATTAAAATCCCCCTTATTATATTTTAATAAATAAAAAAGCCTTACCATAAGGCAAAGCTTCTCAAAATATGTATTAATAAATAGACTATATTTGTTTTATAGCTATTAATAAACACAAAAGTAACTTTCCTACGGTAGTATAAACTACATCAGGTTCGAAGGGTTAATGAATTTATCATTTCTCAGCCTAAAAGGCACCCCTAGTTAGATATCTTCTCAAAAACATTGTAGTTCTTTATTTATGTATTGTAAAGAAATTTTTTGTACTTATAAAAACGGAAAGGCACCTATCAAAAGATAAGTGCCTTTATTTGGGCTAGCGTAATACTTATATAAAATATAAGTTCCCACTTAACTTAAGAATATCATAATGAATATTATTTGTAAATAAAAAAAGCAATTATAAAAAATTATCAATGCCTTATGTGTTGAAAAAACTATATATTAAAAAGAATAAAAAAAATAAAATATAATAATAGATTAAGAATACTTTTATTGGTGTATATACAATATATAGTATTTGGTTTAAATATTATATCTATAAGTGGTAGATAATGATTAGTAAAACATTAAATAAAAGGTGGGAAAAAATGAACTGGATAGAACTAAATAATCAAGTCATAATAAAAAATAAAGAAGGAAAATATCAATTAGAAAAAGATAAAGAAGCATTATACAGTTATATAAATGAATATATAAAACCTAGAACAAAGGTATTTAATAGTCTTGAAGAAAGGCTATCATATTTAATAGATAATAATTACTATTCTAAAGAGGTAATAAAAAGATATGATATAGACTTTATAAAAGAAATAGAAAGAATCATAAAAAATTATGGATTTAAATTTAATTCATATATGAGTGCAAATAAGTTTTATCAAAACTATGCACTTAAGACTAATGACAATAAAGAAATATTAGAAAGCTATAATGATAAAGTTCTCATAGTATCTTTAGCACTTGGAAATGGTGATAAAGACTTAGTAAAAAAATTGGCAGAGAAACTAGTAAAACAAGAATTTCAACCAGCAACACCTACATTTTTAAATGCAGGTAGAGCTAGAGCAGGAGAAATGGTATCGTGCTTTTTGATATCTATAGAAGATAGTACAGAAGGTATATCATATGCAATTTCATCAGCAAATCATCTATCAAAAATAGGTGGTGGAGTAGCGCTTAATTTATCAAGATTAAGAGCTTCAGGAGACCCTATTAAGGATATAGAAGGTGCAGCTGGTGGTGTGGTAGGAGTTGCCAAAATGCTAGAACAGTCATTTGCCTACTTTAACCAAATGGGTGCAAGGCAAGGTGCAGGGGCTGTATATTTAAGTGTATTTCATCCAGATTTTGAATTACTTATGGACACAAAAAAGATAAATGCAGATGAAAAAATAAGACTAGCATCATTATCTTTAGGAGCATTAATACCAGATAAATTTATGGAATTAGCAGAAAAAAATGAAATAGCTTATGCATTTTATCCTCATTCTGTTTATAAAAAATATAATATAAATCTTGATGAGATGGATATGGAAAAATGGTATGATATTTTAAAAAATGATGAAGATATACGAAAAAAAGAAATAAATCCTAGAAAAATGCTAACAAAGATAGCACAGATGCAACAAGAAAGTGGATATCCATATGTTGTATTTTTAGATACTGCAAATAGAGAACATATACTAAAAGACGTTGGTAAAATCAAAATGTCTAATTTATGTTGTGAAATATTTCAATACCAAACACCATCAAATATAAAAGGATATGTTGGAGAAAATATATGGGGACAAGATATAAGTTGCAATTTAGGTTCTTTAAACATTGCTAATGTAATGGATAATAAAGATATAGAAAATACCATTGACACTGCAATAAGAGCATTAACTTTTGTTTCTGATAACACTAGTATAAATGAAGTGCCAACAATAAAAAATGGAAATGATTCGTCACATGCAGTAGGTCTTGGTGCTATGAATTTACATGGATACTTAGTAAGAGAAAATATACTATATACATCAGAAGAAGCAATAGACTTTTGTAATGTATTTTTTGCAATGGTTAGATATTTTGCTATAAAGTCATCTATGAATATAGCTAAAGAGAGAAATAAAACATTTGTTGGGTTTGAAAAATCAGAATATGCAAAAGGAGAAGATAGTAATATATTAAAAAAATACTATAAAAATTCATACTTACCTAAGACAGATAAAGTAAAAAATTTGTTTGAAGGTATACATATACCTACAACTAAAGAATGGGAAGCTTTATTAGATGAGGTAAAAGTACAGGGATTATATAATGCATACTTAACAGCAATAGCACCCACTCAAAGTATTAGTTATGTTCAAAATGCAACATCAAGTATAATGCCAATTACAGAGCCGGTTGAAGTTAGGACATATGGTGACTCTACAACTATATATCCTATGCCATTTTTAACTAATGAAAACATGCTTTATTACCAATCTGCATATAGAATGGATATGAGAAAAGTTATAGATATAGTTTCAACAGTCCAAAATCATGTTGACCAAGGTATATCAACAACATTATTTGTAACAGATGATAAAACAACTAGAGATATAGCTAGATTATATATATATGCTTACAAAAAAGGACTAAAAAGTCTTTACTACACAAGAACTAAAATGACTAGAGACAACAATGAGTGTCTTATGTGTTCAGTATAAGGGGGAGTACTATGACATTTAAATTAAAAAAAATACACAAAGCAGTAAACTGGAATAAAGAAGATGATGGATTTACTCAAGCCTTTTGGGAACAAAATGTAAAACAATTTTGGTTACCAGAGGAAATATCAGTTTCAAAAGATTTAAAAGTATTTAATGAATTAAATGAAAAAGAAAAAGAATTATATAAAAAAGTATTAGGTGGACTTACATTACTAGACACTAAGCAAGGAAATGATGGGGTACCATCTATGATGAGCCTTACAGATAACCTTCAAAGAAAAGCGGTATTATCATTTATGGGAACTATGGAAGAAATACATGCTAAAAGTTACTCATCTATATTTATGACACTGCTTTCTAATGATGAAATTGAAGAATTATTTAAATGGATAGAAAGTGAAGAAACACTTCAGAAAAAGGCGGACTTAGTACTAGCCCAATATAAAAATACAAAAGATGAAGAAAGTTTATATTTATCTATGGTAACAAGTGTATTCTTAGAAAGCTTTTTATTCTACTCAGGTTTTTTCTATCCACTATATCTAGCAGGTCAAGGTAAAATGGTTGCAAGTGGGGAAATAATATCTCTTATACTTAGAGATGAATCACTACATGGAAAGTATATAGGACTTCTTTCTCAAGAAATATATGAAAAGTTTGAAGAAGCTAAAAAAGAAGAATTAAAAGATAGAATGTACAAAATACTTAAAGATTTAATGGAAAATGAAATAAACTATACAAATACTATATATAAAGATAGCGGTCTTGAAAGTGAAGTTATAAATTTCTTAAAATACAATGCTAATAGGGCATTAGAGAATTTAGGGTTTAATGAATACTATAAAGTAAGTGAAATAAACCCAATAGTACTAAATGGGCTAAGTACAGAAACCAAAAATCACGACTTTTTCTCGACTAAAGGTAATGGATATCAAAAAGGTGTATATGAAGAATTAGAAGATGAAGATTTCTTAATATAAAAAAATCACTTGGATAAAACCAAGTGATTTTTTAGTTCAATGTTTTATATTAGGTAAAAGTATTTTAATAATCTTATAAATCAAAAATACATAATAATATCATTTAAATTTGATAAAAATATATAAGAAAGTTTAAGGAGGTATTAAAATGTCTAAAAAACCAGCAATAAGTAATGCTAAACAAGTTCTAAATCAAATGAAATTAGAAATATCAAATGAACTAGGAGTATCAAATAGCCATATAGATGGATCTAATGACACATCATATAAAAATGGACATATAGGTGGAAACTTAGGTGGTGTGATGAGTAGAAGATTAGTAGAAATGGGTGAAGAACAGCTACTAAGAGAATATAATAAAAAAAATAAATAATTAACAGGCATTGAGTTGAAAGTCAGTAAACAACTCAATGCTTTTTTTAGTAATTAAAACCATTTTAGTGTAAAAAGTTGACGAATTAAGTAGATGAAATTATAATGAAAGTACAAAGTATAACCACGATTAATAGGTAGGCTATATAAAGGAGATTAAGGATGAGTTCAGAGTTAGCAAGACTAAAAGAATTGTATGAAATATTTTTAGATATGGAAAAATATTCAGTATTATTACCAACAGAAAAGAGGCTTTCAGATTTCGTAAAGGTTACGTTAGACAAAGAACATGAAGTAGTGTATTTAAAAGAAGAAAAACAAGAAAGAAAGTTAAATTCAGATGGGTTTAAGATAAATTTAATTTGTATATTAGAAAGTGTAGAAGATTTTTTAGATAATTCTAATATTATTGATAGATTTAGTGAAGTTGAAGAAGGAAAACTTAGTGAAGAAGAATATATAAAGTATGCAGGTGGTATTTGCTTGGCTAGAGGTAAATATGATAAGATAATTTCAAAACTTTATGTTATATAAATATATATTATGCCTTTAAGTAGATGCTTAAGGGTTATTATTAAAAAAAGACAGAATTTATTTCTGTCTTTTTTTAATAATAAACTGAAAAATAAAGCTATATAAAATTAATGACTAAGGAGCATGATTAAAGGGATAGTAATATTATTACTAAAAAAATATATTATATACATTTATGTTAAATAAGTAGTTAAATATTACAAATTTATAATAACTCTTGAAAAAATAATGACGTATGAGTTAAGATGATTTTAAGAAAATAAAAAATAAGATTATAGATGCGGGTATAATTATTAGATTTAACTAAGGTTATAGGGATTTTGATATATAAAGATATTTATAAATAATAAATGAGCAGAAGGAGCATATCATATGAGAAAATTATTTACAGAGTGGGCGATGGATATAGCCGAAGATAGTAAAGTTAGAAGTACATGTGTTTCAAGACAAGTAGGAGCTGTAATTATAAAAGGAAAGCAAATTATAGCTACAGGTTATAATGGAAGTCCTGCTGGAACTATTCATTGTTCAGATATTGGCTATTGCGAGAGAAAAAAAAGAGGTATACCTTCAGGACAAGGCTTAGAACTATGCCGAGCTGGGCATGCTGAAGCAAATGCTATAATACAATGTGCTAAACATGGAATAAGCTGTGAAGGAGCTACATTGTATGCTACTACTCAACCTTGTGTATTTTGCTCAATATCTATTATTCAAGCAGGAATAAAAAAAGTAATATTTAAAGGAGAGTATCCTACAGGCTTAGGCCAGCAGCTATTTGAAGAAGCTGGAATAGAATACATTAAATATGAAGATGCATTAAAACAAGAGCAAGAAGAACAAGAAGCTAAACGTGAGAAAGAGAAAAAACGTGTTCAAGAATTCTTAAGTAAGCCAAAGAGCTATTAAAAGGCTAGGCTAAACAATTTAGCTTTTATAGAAAAATATATAATAATTCACTGTTTATTTATATTCAACAATGATTATCGTAAAAAGATAGATTAAATATAAACAAAGCTACTTAACATATGTTAAGTAGCTTTGTTATCTTATGTAATAGTATTGAGTTTAATATAATATTTTACCTTAAATACTTTCTATAGTAATATACAATCATAAAAAAAGCACCACATGAAACATCTATTAAATCCATCATGGTATCTTTTAAACCGCCAGATTGAGTATTCATCTTAAATAAGACATCTAGTAAATATTCACATATTTCACAAATTGCTGATATGCCCATTGCAAAGAAGAAAAGAATTATACATATTAAAAGTTTATTATTTTTACTACTAATATTTTTTAGTATATTAAATCCAATTTTAACAGATATAAATCCAGACCAAAAATGAAGAAAATCATCATAAAATGGGATTATATCGTAAAGTCTATAACATGAACCTAGTAAAAAAGAAGATAATATAAAAATGTTTCCAATTATGTACAATGGGCAGTCAAGTATAGCTAAGTTTTTTAAATAAGCTTTAGTAAGTACAAAAGTAATTAT
>ERZ1463036.349-NODE-349-length-10105-cov-98.732537_pt1 | contig 10105 bp, 10 predicted proteins | sample MGYA00564485_ERZ1463036 | MGnify/ENA primary metagenome ERZ1463036 (study PRJEB39244, sample SAMEA3635127) | Helicobacter pylori | study: EMG produced TPA metagenomics assembly of PRJEB11511 data set (Assembly of a 5300-year-old Helicobacter pylori... | reverse complement strand
AAAGTTACAATGCCAAGTCAAAGTCTTATAAACTTTGAAGAAGTTAATAAAGACAATGGAGTAGCATATAAAGCTGAAACAGGACACAATCCTAAAAAAATAAATGACATGACTATAAACTATTCTCTAAGTGAAAACTTAGAGAATGGTTCTTATGGGTCAAAACTTGGTTCACTAGGGCAGACTTTAGCGGACAAAAAAATAAAGACTTCTGTTATAGGAAATGCTGACAAAGTTAATAATGGAGAATTATTAAAAAATAGAAATATAGCTTTAATGGCTATGGATAACATAGGTAGAGTTGAATCTGGTAATGTTGATAATATAAACATTAAAGATAATACTATGCCTTATGGAATGAGAACTGATTACGATAAGTTAAAAAACGAAACAAAAAAGTTTTATGATGATAGTGAAGTTGTATTTATAGAACTTGGAGATACATATAGATTAGATGAATATAAAAATTATTTAAATGATAAAACTTATAAGAATATGAAAAATAAAATATATAAAAATATAGATTCATATTTAAAAGAAGTTTTTAAAACAGTAAGTGAAAATGATACAGTTTATATAATGTCTACATTTCCAAGTAAAAAAGACTATAAAGAGCAAAAAAGATTATCACCTATAATTAAATTTGAAGGCTCTGGAAAAGGAGTTTTACGTTCAGCTACAACTAGACGAGATGGAGTAGTTGGTAATATTGATATAGGTGTAGATATACTTTCTAAGTTTGGTATAGAAAATCCACAAATGGTAGGAAAAAAACTTATAAAAGTTGAAAAAAAAGATAATATAGGCTTTATAAATCATGAATTTGAAAAAATGGTTTCTATGTTAGGAGTAAGAAGTACTATAGTTAATACTTCTGTTGGGATAGTAGCTGTAGCAGGTGTTATCGCAACTATATTACTACTATTTTTTAGAGATAAATTACCTAAGAAAGAAATGATTTTTAGTATTTTAAAAGAGTTTTTAAAATTAGGTATCTTAATACCTTTAGTATTTATAGTTTCACCTATATTTAATTTTTCAACTAAAGGTAGTATAACTATGGGAATATTAGGAACCCTTGTAGCTTTTTATATAATAGGTAAAAAGTTATTTAAAGATGATATAGCTTATATGGGATTTTTCTCTATTCTCACTATAATAGTTATTGTTATAGATTCTATGTTTGGGACACATTTAATGCAAAATAATATTATGAGTTATGATGCTATAATTGGTGCTAGATATTATGGAATAGGAAATGAATATGAAGGAATAACTATAGGTTGTGCTATTTTTGCTTTATCAGTTTTAGTTAATTATAAAAAAATACCAAATTGGTTTGTGGTTGTTCTTGCTTTAATAATATTAATAACGAGTGCTTATCCTTCAATGGGAGCAAATGTAGGAGGTTCAATATCTGAATCTGTAGCATATGTGTTGTTTATATTACTTATATTTGATGCTAAGATGGATTTAAAAAAGTATATACTTTTAGCTTTAGTGCCAGTTATAATTGTTTTCTTATTTGCAGCACTAGATATAGTATCTAAAAGTCAATCTCATTTATCTGTATTTGTAAATCAAATAATGGTTGATGGGCCAGGAGCTATAATTCAAACATTTGTTAGAAAGATACAGATGAATATAGATATAGCTACAAGTAATGTATTTATCATAATTGTATTTGTAATTGTAGGGTTTATATCAAGCTTTATATTTAAACCGTCAAGACAATTTAAAAAAATATCAGATAAATATCCTTATATATTTAAAGGGTTTGTTGCATCTACTGTAGGATGTATAGTAACTTTATTAGTTAATGACTCTGGAATAGTAGCTGCAGGTACTACTTCAATTTATATACTTATACCATTATTAATTATGAGTATAAATATGATGATTTTTAATAAAGAATAATATAAAATTAACCTAGTTACTTAATGTTTTAGTATCTAGGTTAATTTATTTTTGCACATAATGTCTTGAATTTAGAGAACAATAAGAATATAGTATATACATATAGTGAAAAATTGCTAGAAATTTAGTTAATCAAGGAGATTTATATGATATTAGACGGAAGAATAATGGGTCTAGATGTGGGTGATAAAACTATAGGAGTTGCAGTTAGCGATCTTATGGGAATTACTGCTCAAGGTGTTAAGACTGTTAAAAGAGTGGGTAAGAAAAAAGATATAGAAGAATTAAAAACTATAATAAAAGAAAGACAAGTAAACAAAATAGTTTCAGGACTTCCTAAAAATATGAATGGTACACTAGGACCTCAAGGTGAAAAAGTTATAAAGTTTTGTGAACTTTTAGAACAAGAAACTGGAATTAAGATAGAGTACTGGGATGAAAGACTTTCTACAGTTGCAGCTGAAAGATCTTTAATAGAAGCAGATGTTAGAAGAGATAAGAGAAAAAAAGTTATAGATATGCTAGCAGCAGTAATAATTCTTCAAGGGTATTTAGATAGTAAAAGAATTTTTTAAAACAGGTACAAAATAATGTAGATATACGTTATAATATATTTAAATAATTAAATTTTGAGGTGAAATGAATGCAAGAAAATATAGTGAACTTAATAGATCAAGATGGAAATGAAATACAATTTGAAATAATATTAACTTTAGAAGCAGAAGGAAAAGAGTATGCTATACTTATGCCTTTAGATGATAATGAAGCGGAAGAAGCTTTAATATTTAGAATTGATTCAGATGAAGAAGGAGACATATTAACTCCTCTTGAAAATGATGATGAGTATGAAACAGTTGTAGCTGTTTACAATACTTTAATGGAAGAAGAAGGATTAGATTACGACGAAGAATAATTAATATTTAAAATTGTATAGTTTATAAATGGGAGTATCTATATGGTACTCCTTTTTTAAATGCAAAATGTTTATAAATGTGTTTTTAATTTAATTAAATTTTAGTAGGAGGTTTTTAGTGATTAAATATTTGGACTTACCTATAGGATTATTATGTGTATTTTATTATCTTTATTTAGAAATAGTTTATAATGGTATGGCATTTGATATATTTTTTATGACTGTAGGAATTGTTTTAATACTGTATCATTTTATAAAGAAAAAAATACATTTAAACAAAAATTTAAAAAAAGCATTTAATATAGTTTTAGTTATAGGATTATCTATATTTTTTATAGTTGAATCTATATTAATATTTTTTCCAAAACACAATTTAAAAGATGATTGTGATTACTTAGTAATCTTAGGAGCTGCAGTTAAAAATAATGGACCTAGCCTTACATTAAAAGGTAGATTAGATAAAGCTATAGAGTACATAAATAAAAGTAATGATGATTGTTATATAGTTGTATCTGGTGGAAGGGGAAGTGATGAAAAAATATCAGAAGCTAAAGCCATGGAAGATTATTTGATAAATCATGGAATATCTAAAAAAAGAATAATTTTAGAAGACAAATCTACTAGTACCTATGAAAATTTTAAATATAGCAAAGAAAAAATAGAAAAAATTGGCAATAGAAGTATAAATAAGTTAAATATAAAAGTTGTAACCACAGATTTTCATAGTTTTAGAAGCTTTTTATTAGCAAAGAAAAATGGATATAAAAATATAAATTTTTATACTGTTAATTCAATAAGCCAATTTATACCTGTTTATTATTTAAGAGAGTTTTTTGCATTAGTAAAAACTGTAATATTTAATATGTTGTAAATATACAATGATTTAGCTTAAAATGTTTTATAAAAAAGATTTAAATTTATTTATATGGTTAAAATAAAATTAACAAAGTAATTAAGGGGAAATGACTATGAATAAATTTAAAAAATATTGTATTATTTTAAGTATATCAGTTGTAATAATTACAACTATAAGTAATGTATATGCATTAAATAGCTATAGAGAAGTTACAAATAAATCAAATGAAAATATTATTCAAAGTAATAACGATAAACAAGAGAAAAAATTTGATTCTTCAAAAAAAAATAAAGGCGTATCAAATATCTTACTAATCGGAAGTGATTCTAAGAATTTCGATAATGTAGGACGATCAGATGCTATGATGATTTTAACTATAGACGACAAACATAAAAGTATAAAATTAACTTCTTTAGTAAGAGATACTTTAGTAAATATACCTGGACATGGATATGAAAAATTAACACATGCATATGCCTATGGAGGGGCAAAATTGTTATTAGATACAATTGAACAAAATTTTAAAATAAGTATAAAAGATTATGCGGCTGTCAATTTTAATTCATTTATAGATTTAGTAGACGTATTAGGTGGAGTCGAAGTGAATGTTAAAGAAAAGGAAATAGATCATTTAAATGATGTGATAGTTAATTCATTTAATACATCTAATAAAGAAGCAGAAGAACCACAATTTATAAGAAGTGATGGAAAACAACTATTAAACGGATATCAAGCATTGGCATATGCAAGAATAAGAAAAATTGATAGTATATATGAAAGAGATACAAGACAAAGGGAAGTTTTAAAAAGCATAGCAGATAAATTAGTGGAACTACCTATAACAAATTACCCTAAGGTAATAAAAAAGATATTACCATACGTTGATGTTAATATATCGATGTCTAAATTAATAAATTTAGCAATTATATCTAAAGAAATATATAACTATGAATTAAAGCAAATGGAATTTCCTTTAGAAGATTATAGAGAATCAGGAAGATTAGCGAAAGATAATAGTTTTGTGGTAAAATGGAATAAAACAGAAAATTTAAAAAAATTAGATGATTTTATTTACAATAATTAAAAATGTTATTAAAAAACTTAAAATGTGGGTATATTTATAAAAGTAAAGATATAGTATATCTTTACTTTTATTTAGTTTAAGATAGTATAAGTGTTTGCATATGTTGACAAAATTAGCTTTATCAATTAAAATAATTAATAAAGATTATCAGTTGAAAAAAGGTGGTAAATATTGATGAATCAAATAGATATATTAAAAGAAAAATTGAAAGAAACTGGATTTAAGATAACACCCCAAAGAAGAGCTATCGTCGAGACGTTATTAAAGCATAAGGATAAACATTTAAGTAGTGAAGAAATATATGATTTAGTTAGAGCTGATTGTCCTGAAATAGGGCTTGCTACAGTTTATAGAACTATGCAGTTATTAGATGAAGTAGGTGCGATTTCTAAATTAAATTTAGATGATGGATGTATAAGGTATGAAATTGATTTAGATGATTCAGATGCTCACAATCATCATCATTTAATATGTAAAAACTGTAATAAAATAATAGAGGTAAAAGAAGATTTATTAGACTCTATAGAGTTAGAAATACAAGATTTATATGATTTTAGTATATTAGATCACGATCTTAAATTCTATGGTTTATGTAAAGACTGCAAATAAAAACAAGCCCCGTAATGGGGCTTAAAATTTTATCAAGGTTAATATTATTAAAATTATTAAAAATAAAACGAATATAATTTCTAAAATATTACTTAAAGTCCCTCCAACTCTTAAAAAACCAAAAGAAAATTTATTTTCACTAAGAGGATAAAAAAGTGGTATCCCTGATTTTGTGAACAAATCACCTAAAAATAAATGAGATGAGTATCCAATAGTTCCAAAAAAGCATATATTTGATATATTAGTTAATAGTTCTATTTGTTTAAGTAAAAAGTTTATTATTAAAATAGCTAGTAAACTATGAGAAAGCTTTCTATGTTTTAGCCAAGGGAATAATGCTAATATTATAGTAAATAGAATAAAATAAAATTTACCATTAATTAGATATATACAAATTGCTAATAAAATAAATGTTAAGGATAAAAGTAATTTCCTTAAAAATCCATGTGTTATTTTAGCTTCTAGTATTATTATTGATATGAAAGTTACTATGGAACTTATCAAGAAGTTACCATTTATTTTTAAAGATATTAGAAATATTAAAATATTTAAAGTATATATAACGATTTTATAAATTTTTTTAGAAAAATTATGATTTAAAATCGTATTAGATATAATTGAATTTGATGTGTCTAAATCAGGTAATATTGAAAATAATGAACAAACTACGACATTTATAAGAGACAGAGGTTTATTAAATAGCATAGAAGCTTGCAACGAAGCTAATACACCTATAGTTAAGTGAGTTTTACCACGCATTAGAACCTCCTGTAAATATTATATTTTGAGAATACCAAAATAATTATAGTTTGTCAAAACAATACGTTAAATGTATTTTAAATATATCTTAAAATATAGTTCAAGTTGTGATACAATTATAGTAACTGGTAAAGAGTGCGTGATTTTATATTATCTGTATATTAGTGAAGAACGTTTTAAAGTGCGAAAAGTCAAAGTGAAAAAAGACGCAGACAAAAGGAGATGATACAATTGTTTAAAAAGAGTTTAAATAAAATAAAAGTTATGGCTCTGGGAGGATTAAACGAAGTCGGGAAAAATATGACTGTTGTTGAATATAAAGATGAAATTATAGTTATAGATGCAGGGTTAAGTTTTCCAGAAGAAGAAATGCTAGGGGTAGATATAGTTATACCAGATATAACTTACTTAGTTAAAAATAAAGATAAAGTAAAGGGAATATTTATAACACATGGACATGAGGATCATATAGGAGCATTACCTTATGTTTTAAAGAAAATAAATGTTCCTATATATGCTTCTAAACTTACTGTAGGGCTTATACAAGTAAAATTAAAAGAGCATAAGCTAAACAATGTGAATTTAAATGTTATAACTCCACAAGAGATTATAAAACTTAAAAATTTCGATGTTGAATTTTTAAAAGTAAATCATAGTATACCAGATGCTTGTGCTATAGCTATTCATACAGATCAGGGAATAATTTTTCACACAGGAGATTTTAAAATAGATTTAACTCCAATAGATGGAGAAGTTATGGATTTTCATAGAATTTGTGAGTTAAGCAAAAAGGGTGTATTATTAATGCTTGCTGATAGTACAAATGTTGAAAGACCAGGATATAATCCATCTGAAAGAACTGTAGGAACAGGTTTAGATGGATTATTTACAAAAGCAAATAACAGTAGAATAATAGTTGCTACTTTTGCATCTAACATACACAGATTACAACAAATAGTTAACACAGCTCAAAAGTGTGGCAGAAAAGTTGCAGTTTCAGGTAGATCTATGGTAAATGTTATGGCAGTAGCTAGGGATTTAGGTTATATAGATATAGAAGATGAAGTGCTTATAGATTTAAATGATATTCATAAGTATGAAGATAATGAATTAGTTATAATAACAACTGGATCTCAAGGCGAACCTATGTCAGCTCTTGCAAGAATGGCATCTGCGGAACATAAAAAAGTTGAAATAAGACAAGGTGATTTAGTAATAATATCTGCTCACCCAATACCAGGAAATGAAAAACTTATATCAAAAGTAGTTAATTGTTTATTTGAAAAAGGTGCAGAAGTAGTATACGATGATGCAGCTGATATACATGTTTCAGGGCATGCAAGACAAGAAGAATTAAAGTTAATGCACAGATTAGTTGCTCCTAAGTTCTTTATGCCAGCTCATGGTGAATTTAGAATGTTAAAAAAACATGCAGAAGTTGCAGAAGATTTAGGAATGCCAAGTCAAAATATATTTGTTATGAAAACTGGAGAAGTTTTAGAACTAGATAGAAATTCAGCTAAAGTTGCATCACATATTCCAACTGGAAATGTGTTAGTTGATGGACTTGGTGTTGGAGATGTTGGAAATATAGTATTAAGAGATAGAAAGCATTTATCAGAAGATGGTCTTATGATAGTTGTTGTTACTATATCTAAAGAAGATGGTAAAGTTTTAGCAGGTCCAGATATAATCTCTAGAGGATTTGTTTATGTAAGAGAGTCAGAAGATTTAATGGATGGAGCTAAAATAGTAATTAAGAATGTATTAGTAGCTTGCGAACAAAGTCATATAAAAGAGTGGGCTTACTTAAAAAATAATATAAAGGATAACTTAAAAGAATACTTATACCAAAGAACTAAGAGAAATCCTATGATACTTCCTATTATAATGGAGGTATAAATAAGAAAGATTGAATATAATATATTATATTCAATCTTTTTTTATAGGAGGAAATTTATGAGTGTTTATGATAGTACTACAAAACTTGCAAGTGATATAAAGGATAGTAAGGAGTATAAAGACTTTAAAAAAAATATGAATATTATAAAATCTAATCCAAATTATGAATTAATTTTAAATAACCATAGAAAAATTCAAATGGATATTAAGTCGAAAAATTTAAGTGGGGTAACTATAGATAAAAAAACTTTAAAATTAGCACAGGACTTGAAAAAAACAATATCTAGCAATAAAGATTTAAGCAGATATATAGATTCTGAGTATAAATTTACATCTATGATGGATAATATAAATAAAATTTTAGCATCTGCTGTGTATGAAGATTATAAGTAAATCTAATTTTTGTATAAGCTGAATGAAATAAATTAGTTATTGTAACTATACAAAAGAAAACATTTTTGGGCTATACTTTAACTATATTAATTATAGTTGGGTAGATATAAATCATGGCTGAGGTAAGTTTAAAAAGTATAGGTAAATCTTATGATAATGGATATGAAGCTGTAAAGGATGTAAATATATACATACAAGATAAGGAGTTTGTTGTTTTAGTAGGACCGTCTGGATGTGGGAAATCAACTGCTTTAAGAATAATAGCTAGACTTGAAGAAATAATTTCAGTTGAGTTATATATAGGAGATAAAATAGTAAATGATGTAGCTCCAAAAGATAGAGATATAGCTATGGGTTTTCAAAACTATGCATTATATCCTCATTTAAGTGTTTATGAAAATATGGTATTTGCACTTAAACTAAGAAAGATACCAAAAGCTGAAATAGATAAAAAAGTAAAAGAAGTTGCAAAAATACTAGACTTAGAATCAGTTCTAGACAGAAAGCCAAAAACATTATCTGGGGGACAAAGACAGAGAGTGGCATTAGGTAGAGCTATATTTAGAAATCCTAAGGTTTTCTTAATGGGTGAACCTTTATCAAATTTAGATGCTAAACTTAGAACAGCCATGAGAACAGAAATAACTAAACTGCATAAAAAGCTTGGAACAACTTTTATATATGTAACACATGACCAAGTTGAAGCGATGACAATGGCTGATAGAATAGTTATAATGAAAGATGGTGTAATACAACAAATAGATACACCTCAAGAAGTATATGATAATCCAGCAAATATGTTTGTAGCAGGATTTATAGGGGCACCTCAAATGAACTTAATAGATTGCAATATATCTGAAGAAGAAGGTGTAGTATATGCTATATTTAATAATTTTAAAATTGCACTAGATAAAGTTAAATCTGATTCATTAAAGAAAAATGGATATGTAAACAAAGAAATTGTTTTAGGTATAAGACCGGAAGATATTCATATAGAAGATATATTTATAGATAATAGTCAAGATACAATATTTGATGCGACAGTAGATATAAGTGAACTTATGGGAGCTGAAATTTATGCTTATTTAAATGTTGAAGGTAAAAATATTACTGCAAGATTTGATTCAAGGTATAATATAAAGTGTGGGCAAAAGCTAAAATTAGCTTTAGACAAAAATAAAGTTCACATATTTGATAAAGAAACTACTAATGCCATAATATAAAAATTAAAAAGCTGTAAAACTAAAAGTATCTTTTAGTTTACAGCTTTTTAATTTACAATATAAGAAATATAGTAAAATCTAAGGGATAACATATATGGGGTGAGATATTGAAGGGGCTAATAGAATTTTTTGAAGAACAATTGGAGAAAAAAATAAAGATTTATAAATATAAAGGGGGATAATTGCTAAAAAATCACAACAAATTGTATCATGGAACAATGAAACTTATGTTATCGAAGTAATAGAAAATGATATAAATCATAATTTAGATGGATATTTTCATTTGATTTATCAAAAAAATTTAAATGAAGAAATTTTAAATCAAGTTTTTAAAAGCTTATATGAAGACATTAATATTATAAACTATAAGGTCAATTATATATTAAATACTAATGATTTAAATTTGATAGATAAATATACTCCTCAGATTATAGAAACTGAGTCATATA
>ERZ1463036.348-NODE-348-length-10127-cov-18.649722_pt1 | contig 10127 bp, 10 predicted proteins | sample MGYA00564485_ERZ1463036 | MGnify/ENA primary metagenome ERZ1463036 (study PRJEB39244, sample SAMEA3635127) | Helicobacter pylori | study: EMG produced TPA metagenomics assembly of PRJEB11511 data set (Assembly of a 5300-year-old Helicobacter pylori... | reverse complement strand
ATTTCTATGATTTCTGTTTTCTGTATTACGATTATTTCTATTTTCTTCGTTTCTTTGTTGACTATTTCTCTCTTCTTTAACTTCTATTTGTTTAACTTTCTGTTCTTTCTCTACACTGTCTTTTTCTAAACTTTCTTTTATTATATCTATTAATTCATTCTTTTTATACTTGCTTATAGACTTTATGCCTATTTCTTTTGCTATCTCTTTTAACTGAAGTAGAGTCTTATCGTCTAATTCAGATACTTTTATGTTATCTATATTCAAAAGAATCCTCCTCATCTATATCTCTTTATTATATCTTCCATTTAATCTATGGGATTTAAAGGTGTGAAAAAGAAAAGATTTACTTATAATTAATTTTTATAATATCACTTATCTTCTATACTGGTCAACATACAAACATAGCTATATATAATAATTATTCTATATACTATATATTATACTATTTTTAAAAACTTTAAACTATTTATGTATATTTATATTTCCTCGATAAAAAAATATAGGCTTATTCAGACAATAAACCTATATTTATTATACTTCTATTCCATATTATATTTTTTCATTAAATCTACTAATATATCATTTTTATCTAAATTATGTATTGCATCAACAAACCTTATAGTCCCAGTTTTTGCTCTCATAACTACAGATTGTGTCTTAGCCCTATTGTTCCCTATCTGTATAACGCCCTTTAATAAATCACCTTCTGTAATTCCTGTAGCAGCAAAGAATAATTCATCTCCTTTTGCTAGGTCATCAATAGTTAAAACTTTTTGTAAGTCCTCATCAGAAAATCCCATTTCATGGCATCTTTCTCTCTCTTGTTCACTTAAAGGATATATTTGACCTTCCATATCTCCTCCCATACATTTTATGGCAGCAGCAGTTATTACACCTTCTGGTCCTCCACCTATTCCCATAAGCATATCTATTCCTGTTTCTTCGAAGCAAGTAGCTATAGCAGCTGCTACATCTCCATCTCCAAACATTTTTATTCTAGCCCCTAGTTTTCTTGCAGCTTCTATTATATCATTATGTCTTTCTCTATCTTGAACTATTATAGTCATTTGAGTTGTTTTTTTACCTAAAGCTTTAGCAACATTTTTTATATTTTCTTCATGAGATTTATTTAAATCTATACTTCCTTTTGCCTTTGGCCCTACTATTATTTTTTTCATATAAGTATCTGGTGCATTTAATAAACTTCCCTTAGCTCCCATGGCTATTACTGATATAGCATTTGGAAGTCCTTTAGCTATTAATGTAGTCCCATCTAGTGGATCTACTGCTATATCAACTTCCATACTCCCCTTCGTTCTCATACCAACTTTTTCCCCAATATAAAGCATTGGTGCTTCGTCTAGTTCACCTTCACCTATAACAACTTCACCATCTATTTTTATTGATTCAAAAGCTCTCCTCATAGCTTCTACTGCTGCTCCATCTGCTCCATTTTTATCTCCTTTACCCATGAATTTAGAAGATACTAATGCAGCTGATTCCGTTACCCTAACAAGTTCTAGTGCTAAATTTCTATCCATAATATACTCCATCTCCTTAGTTAGTTTTACTAAGAAAAATTATATATTATATTTGTTAATTAGTAAACATGTGTATCACTTTTTATTATTTAGTATATTATAATAACCATATACATACTAGTATGTTATATTTTAAATATATTTTACTTAATTTATTAGATGATAAATTAATATAAAGATATATTTTTTTAATATCTAATACAAATCTTATAAATTAATTTTATATATGGTAATCTGATTTAATTTTTTAAAATAAAAAAACTAACCAAAAGGTTAGTTTCTTACATCATAGCTGCTAATAATCCAAATAGCGTCGTCATGCTAGTAGCAACAAGTACTACTACTACTGATATTGCTATAATTTTATTTTTTTTCTTTTGATTTTTTGCCATTTATTCCACCTCAAATAAATTATTTATTACACTCTCTATAAATTGAGTTAATATATTCCATAAATTATTCTTTAAAATCTACTTTCTCTATACTTAGCTGCTATTATACCATATTTATAAGTATCTTTTAAAAATACTTTTTTGCTTCAATTATATCCATATTATATTAATCATATTAAATATGCCTTTGATGACTTAAAAAATCATTTTATATTATTATATATGACTTTCCTTCCATTAATAATCAATCCTATATAAAAAGTCCTACTTAGAATAAATAGGACTTTTTATATAATTATATCACTAATAACCTATATTATTTAACTATAATTGTTTCTAATTCTTTAACTAATGCGTCAAATTTATTTATTGTGTTTTCTATAGGTTGTGTACTCGTTAAATCTACGCCTGCTTTTTTCAGAAGATTTGTAGGGGAATCTGAACTTCCTTTTTTTAGAAAACTGATATAATTATCTGAACCATTTTTTAAGATATCTTGCGCAAATGCGACACCTGCACTACATCCTGTAGCATACTTATACACATAAAAACTATTATAGAAATGTGGTATTCTAGACCACCCTACTTTTGCTAATTGATCTAATTCATAATCTTTACCATAATATTTTTGAAGTAATTTTCCCCAAGTATCATCTAATACTAGTGTATTTACAACTTCTCCATTTTCCACCATCTCATGTATAATTTTTTCAAACTCAGCATACATAGTCTGAATAAATACTGTATCTTTTATTAAGTCTAAGTATTGAGTTATATAATATGCCTTTTCTTTATCATTTGTAGCATTCTTTATTAACACTTCATACAATAAAGCTTCATTAGTTGTTGATGCTACCTCATGAGTGAATATAGATGGATTTGAATTATAATAATTTTGATTTTTTGCACTCATATAAGAGTATACTCCATGCCCAAGTTCATGAGCTAATGTAGATACTGAACTTAAATTGCTTCCATAATTTAATAATATATATGGATGAGCATCATAAACAGATAAACAATATGCACCACTTACTTTTTCATCTTTCGAATATACATCAATCCATCTTTCATTAAAAGCTTTATATACTATATCACTATATTCTTTACCTAAAGGTGCTAATGCTGAATATATAATTCCTTGTGCTTTTTCATATCCTATACTATTATCAACACTATCTACTATCGGAACAAACATATCATAATAATATACTTTATCTAAATTAAGAGCCTTTTTTCTTAAGGATATATATTTATGCAAGCTAGATGTATTATCACTCACAGTTTCGATTAATCTATCATATACTTTGGTGTTTACCCCATCACTTTTTAAGTACATATCTAAAGAAGACTCATATCCTCTTTGAGTGGAATAAAATATATTCTTATTTACTTGTCCTACTAATAGCCCTGCTAAAGTATTTATATTGTCATTATAAGATACAAATTCATTTTGGTAAGCTGATTTTCTTTCATTTCTATCAAAAGATTCTAAAGCTTGACTATACTCAGATGGATTTAAATTTGTTTTTTTATCCATATTTCTAAAGAGTTCATATATATATCCTGGTAATGATGTTATTTTCGATACATCTGCAAGTATGTTTTCTGAAGTTTGATCTAGATAATAATCTCTAGAACTTCTTATGCTTGACAAATATCTATTATATTTACTTTTTATTTTCCTACTAGATGAAATTTCTTTAAATTCTTTATCTGATAATTTCAGAACCTCTAATTCTAAACCTGAACATACCATTCTATAGTCTCTATATACATTATCTAATTTTTCATCCATTTCTAAATATTTATACGAATTTTTACTTATATCCTTTTTTAATTTTACATATCCTCCAAGCTTATTTAATTTTATATCTAATCTTTCTTTTATTTCTAGTGCAAAATCCAAATGAGTCTTAGACTTAGTAATTTTACCTGTATAATTTTTTAATTCCTTTATATCTTTTGTAAATTTTTTTAAATCTTTTTCCCATTCAGCATCATTTTTATATAATGCTTGTAGATTCCAACACATCTTATTATAGTCAATAGGTTTCTTATTTTCTTGTTTAGTCTCTTCTTGATTGTCTATTGCTATAATACTTTTATTATGCAAAAAATCATTACCATAAGATATTTCTGGCATAGCTCCTATACAAAAAACAGATATAGACAAAATCATAATTGCTTTATAATATATTTTATTGCTCATAAAAAGCCATCCTTTCAATAAAATCTACTTACTTATAGGATGGCTTTTTTGTTCCTTATTATTCAACTATTACCATTTTAAATATTTATACATAAACACTTTATCCACATACTTATCAACATATTAACAATCTATATTACGACAAATATTTAGTTTTTCCAATGTTCTTATTCTATTGGAATTTTTTTAATTTTGACTTTTAACATATTTATTAACAATTATTTAATACTTATCAACAAGTTTTTGTATGTTATTCACTTATATTGTTAATAAATACTTTTAGTTTATTTGTATACAATTTCATTGCATCAAAAAAATATTTTTTTATTTATTGTTTTACTTTGTCGAACTTTGTGTTTTCAATATATATAGGCTAATATTACTCAGTTCTAAAATTATCCACATTTTAATAACATATTATTAACAATATGTTGATAAGTTAATTTTTATATATCTTAGTAACTAATACTGTCATATCATCCTCTATAGTTTCCCCTTGCATTTCAAGAGATTTGTCTAGTATTAAATTAGCTATCTCTTTTGGATTGGTTGTTTGTATATCTTTTATGAAGTATATTAACCAGTTATCACCCATATTGTTATTCTTACCAGCATCTAATATTCCATCAGATACCATAATTATATAATCACCATCTTTAACTTTTGTTGTCTTTCTATCTAAGTTTATATCACATAAAATCCCCACTGGTAATGATGATGAGGATATTAAATCTATATCTTTATTATCTCTCATTATGTATGTAGGGCATGCCCCCATCTTTATAGTTTCTAGTATTCCTCTTTTTAAATCAACTATTCCTAAATCTAATGTAGAGAACATCTCATCTGACGATTTTAATAATAACATGTTATTAATTGTGTTGATAACTATTTCATCTTCAATTTTCGCATCCATCATTTTTTCTAATATATCTATAGTTATAGATGATTCTTCATATGCTTTTCGACCTTTACCCATTCCATCGCTTATGGCCATCATATATTTACTATCTCTTATCTCCATATGTGTATAATTATCCCCACACAATATATGTCCATCTTTTGACATTGATATCACTTCAGTTATAGCTTTATATTTTTGACTTCTACTAAAAGTTATTTTACATTCTTGACCTAAAGATCTACATCCAACCTTTTGAGCAGATACACTAGTTCCCATATAATCAGATATAATATTTGTTAGCTTTTTATCGCATAGACATCCATCTATGCAGTTATCTTTATTTATTACTATTTCAAAGTCATCATCACTCTTTGTTATATAATTTATCTTGTTTACTGAAATGCAGTTTCTTTCTAATTCATCTTTTAAATCATTTTCTTTCTCTAAGTCTAGCACAATATTATTTTCTAAATCATAGGATATAGACTTCATAGATTTTGATATACTTCTTATTTGGTTTGCTATTAATTTTCTACTTTCTGAAAATCTTACTGTCCAGTTATAATCTACTAAAAATAATTTATAATAATTATTTATTGTTTTAATTACTCCCTCTGGAGTTATACACTCTTTTACAAAATCTTCTGGTACGCTGTCTATTTTAAGCTCTCCTTCTTCCTCTATGCTTTGTAATATCTCATTCATAAGAGTATATGTATAATTAAATTTTAAGTCCCAGCATCTTCTTTTCATTCCACAGTTTTTACACTGATCAATATAAATCATATCTATTATACTTGCTATATCCTTTTGATCTACAACTTTTTCTTTTTCTCTAATCTTATCAAAAGTATCTGCTATATTATCATAAGCTTTGCTCATATTCAATAGTCTATTATTAGTTAAGCTTTTCATTCTATCTATATAGTCATTAACTACTTCATTAGAGTTCACATTAACTCTTATTCTATTTTCTATTCTATCAAAAGCTTTCTTTGGTAATAATAATACTATTAAGCACCCTATTAACATATCCCTCATTTGTTGAATATCCAATCCAACACCTAGACTATAGCCATATATCATAAACCAAGATAATATATACCCTATTATACAAATATATTTGTTTAATTTGTTAAAAGCCCCACTTATTAGTCCCGATACAGAGAACACTCCCATATATATAGCACTAGTTATATCACTTATCATAAATGCTATTCCAACTATAACCCCAGAAGTAGCTCCCATAGCTGCACCTCCAATAATAGATGCCATAAGAATAAGTATTGTAGACAAGACTGTTTTTAAAGACACCCCTAAGATATACATATCTCCTATTCCCATAATACTTAAAGTAACTATTATACTTAAAGATATAATTTCTTCTACATTCATAGTTATTTTCTTATTAGAATTACTCAGTAAATCAATACCATAAGAAAATATATATATTCCGATAAATACTATAGATGATTCCATAATTGCTATAAAAATATCATATACATATCTATTAGATAAAAGAGCTTGTCCAATAGATATAGGTAATATAATAAAAGTTCCCAAAAGAGCTATCTTCCAGGTTGAATTAACACCTTTAATTTTCTTGTTTATTGACATATATATAATTAAGCATAGGATATACTTCAAAATATAAGGCATAGTGTTTCCGGATAAAATTATTCCCAACAACGTTGCCATAAAAGCAGGAAGTCTATATTTTTCTATCTTAGATACATATATGAAAAATGCTAATCCCAGAGGTGCTATAGTATCCATCAAAATAGTCCTACTTAGCAAAAATGCCATTAATATAAATACAATTGTGTTTAATTCCATATATCTATTAAATTTTCTATAATTAATTTTAATAGTTTTATCTTTTAATTTTACTGAACTCTTCTCCATAAAAAAATCCCCCTCTTTTGTTTATAATGAGATTGTAACAAAGAGGGGGGTAATGTTTTTGTCATAATGAGTTCTCTATAATAAAAACATTAAGACATATTTTTTGATTTTTGACAGATTAATCCTTCCAAATTATCGTATTCACTTACAATTATTTTTTGACTTTCTAGTTTTTCCATTATTTTATCTAGTATTTTTACACCAGCAGTTATAATATCTGCTCTTTTAGGCTGTAATCCTTTTAATCTTTTTTTATCATTTAGTGTCATATTCTTTAAACTTTGTAGAACTATATCTATATCTTTTTTGCATATTTCACTATTGTGTATTTTTTCCATAGAATAGACTTCTAATTCCTGGTTAATTGCTGATAAAGATGTTATAGTTCCGCCTATGCCTACAAGATAACTTATATTGCAACTTTTTATATACTCTAATGTATCTTTTAATGTATTTTCTATGAAAACTTCCATATCTTCAAATTCTTTGTTATCTATTGGATCTTTTTTTAAAAATTTTTCTGTCATCCTTAAGGCTCCTACATTTTCACTTTTAGCAAAACTTATTCCTTTTCGGTTTCCAATTATAAACTCTGTTGATCCTCCACCAATATCTATTACTAATATATTATCTTTTTCATTTAGACCTTCTAACACACCCTTAAATCCTAAATTTGACTCTTCTACGCCACTTATTATTTCTATATCTATGCCTGTTTTTTCTTTGGCTAAGTCTATAAATTCATTTTTATTCTTGCTGTCTCTTAATGCAGAAGTTCCCATTGCATATATTTTTTCACAACCTTCTTCTTTACATATATCAGAGAATGTTTCTAGTGCTTTTATATTTCTATCTATCGCTTCTTTATTTATATATCCTTCTTTATCTACACCTTGTCCTATTCGTGTAGTATTTATAAATTTTTTTCTATTTTCTATCTTGCCATTTATATAATCAGCCACTAAAAGTCTCATTGAGTTTGTTCCAATATCAATTGCTCCTATCTTCATTGGTATATCTCCTTTGTCTTTTTTGTTCAATAATAAGGTACAACTAATTTTTTAACTATATATGTTAATTATCTCATATTTACATGTATTCACATACCTTAAATATTTATCATCTAAAAAGAAGGTAACTTAGTTACCTTCTTTTATATCAATATATATGATTTCCCCTGGCTTAACCATATTTAAGCGTTCTCTAGCCATAGTCTCTAAGTCCTTATTACTCTTTGCTTTTTCAGCCTCTTTTATTTCTAGCCTAGTCTCTTTTATTTGCTCATTGAGACTATAAATTTCTTCTTTATATTCCTTATACTTTTTTAGTTGAAATATAAATCCACTCATCATGCCTACTATTATGACACCTAAAAATAATGTTAATACTATAAACTGGCTCGAAAATTTTTTTCTTAAGTTCATATTAACCTACACCTTTTTTCTTATTTTTATCTTACCTAATGTTTTTCTCTTTACTCCCCTATTTATAAGTACAATCATATTAGGTATATAAAATATCATATCAAATAAAAAGTGTAGTGTGTATATCATAACGTAATACAAATTCTTCAAAATACTGACTATGTACTTTGTGGTATTTTTGATTAATGCTGTTAAAATATATAATACTTTATTCATTATTGCTAAAACAAATTTGCTTATGGTGTTGTAATATAAAATAAAACCAATAAATAAGGCTAAAAAATGATAATATCTCAGTTCAAAAGATTCTATTGCATTTACGGTTATAAAAACTGTTATTGTAGTTAAAATCCAAAATAATGCATCAAAAACTAAAGAGCAGTATTTTATAAATTTAAAATTTGATTTTATAACTCTATAAATATCAAATAATACGCCTACAACTATCCCACCGTAAATAGTTGCAAAAAAATAACTAGCATCTTGAGTAAACGGAGTCATCTACTTAAACACCTTCTTAAAAAAGCTTTCTTGTGTTTTTCTTTCCTTGGAGTAAATTATAGCATTTATGGTTCCATCTACATTTATAACTTTCTCGTCTATGCTCAGCTTACTCATATCTAGGTTTTCACCTTCTATTACCATTTCACCTGCGCTTGTTTTAACTTCTACCTTTTTATCGCTAAAGGAGTAGATGTGCTCTACACCAGAAACAATTAAATTGCTCCTATCCTTTAAGGTTATATTATGTTCCATAGTACCCCCCCAGTAAATTTTCAATTAATACTACTATAAATATACTGAGGATATCCTATTTTTATTCTACTATTTCATACATTTCTTTTGCATCATTTTTTAATACATACTCTCTTATTTCATTTATCTTTACCTTCATAACTTTTTCTCCAAAAGTTATTTCTAATAAATCCCCTACATTTACTTCTGATGAAGATTTTGCAACTTTCCCATTTATAGTAACTATCCCCTTATCACAAGCCTCTTTAGCTACTGTTCTTCTCTTTATTATTCTAGACACTTTTAAAAATTTATCTAATCTCATTATCTAAGTTCACTTCCTTAAAAAATTATATTTATATTAGTATATAGAAAAAGTGTGGTATAAAATTCCACACTTTTTAATTTAATAATTATCCATTTATTATATCTTTAAGACCTTTTCCAGCCTTGAATACTGGAGCTTTAGAAGCTGGTATTTCTATAACTTCTTCTGGGTTTCTTGGGTTTCTTCCTTGTCTAGCAGCTCTCTCTCTAGTTTCGAATGTTCCAAATCCTACTAATTGAACTTTTTCTCCACCTACTAATGCTTCTTCTACTGATTTCATAAAAGCGTTTAATGCTGCTTCTGCTTCCTTCTTAGTTAATTCACTCTTTTCTGCCATTTTTGCAACTAATTCAGCTTTATTCACGATACTTACCTCCTAAAAAATTTATATAATAATAGAATTCTTATTTTTAAATTCTAGTTTTTAGCTAAAATTATAACTTATTAGCTTTTGCTTCATTCCAAAGATTGTCCATTTCTTCAAGGCTCATATCTTCTAATTTTTTGTTTAATTTTCTTGAGCCTTCCTCAACAAATTCAAATCTATTTATAAATTTTTGACTTGTAAGGTTTAATGCTTCTTCTGGATTTATACCTAAAAATCTGGATAAATTTACTATTGAGAATAATAAATCTCCTAGTTCTTCCTTTATGTATTTTATATTTCCTTGTTTGTGTTCGTC
>ERZ1463036.347-NODE-347-length-10149-cov-108.135823_pt1 | contig 10149 bp, 10 predicted proteins | sample MGYA00564485_ERZ1463036 | MGnify/ENA primary metagenome ERZ1463036 (study PRJEB39244, sample SAMEA3635127) | Helicobacter pylori | study: EMG produced TPA metagenomics assembly of PRJEB11511 data set (Assembly of a 5300-year-old Helicobacter pylori... | reverse complement strand
CATATTTACTATAAACTTGATAAATAATAATATAAATATTTTTTATGTTTATAGTTCATATTTATATTATTATTGAAATTTAATTATATGATTAATCATCAAACTTTTAAATTTGATTTTTAAATTATTAATTAATTCATCTAATCTAATTTATAATCTGGTGAATAATCATAAATTAATTCTTCTTCATATTCAAAATACACTAAACTAGTCATTTCTCTCATTTTTATCCTCCTTATTATTTGCAATTTATCTTTTATATCTTTCACTATATATTTAATATATGCATATTAAAATAAAAGTTCCACATTTTTGAAATTTTTATTTTTTAAATTTTAATAATAAATAAAAAAGAGTATGCAACTACATACTCTTTTTCTTGCTTTTTATTGTATTAAATATATTAATTATTGTAATTCAATCTTTTCTATATTTTCTTTCATAACTTTTATAGATTTATCAAATTTTTCTTTTTCTTCTTTTTCTAATGGTAATTGTATTACTTCTCTTACTCCATCTTTGTTAACTACACTAGGTGCTGCTATATATACATCATTATGTCCGTATTCTCCATTTAAATAAGATGATACTGTAAGTATGCTATTTTCATTTTCAAGTATAGCTTTAGTTATAGCAGTTAAAGCCATTCCTATACCATAGTAAGTAGATTTTTTACACTTAATTATTTCATAAGCTACATTTTTAACTTCATCTTCTACTTTTGCTAAATCATCAAATGTTATTTTACTATCTTTTCTAGATGCCATTTGATAGATAGGTTGAACCCCTTGTAATGCATAACTCCATGCTACAAATTGAGAATCTCCATGTTCTCCCATAACATAAGCATGTACATTTTTAGGATTAACATCTAATTTTTCACTTAAAGTATATCTAAGTCTTGATGAATCTAGAGTTGTACCAGATCCAATTACTTTATGTTTATCATATCCAGAAAGTTTGGCAGCTATATAAGTCATTATATCTACTGGATTTGTAGCTATTAACAATATACCATTAAATCCAGATGCTTTTATATTATCTATTATATTTTTCATTATTTTTGTATTTTTATTTAATAAATCTAGTCTAGTTTCTCCTTCAGCTTGTATAGCACCAGCTGTTATACATATAATATATGCATCACTACAATCTTTGTAATCACCTGCATATATTTTCATTTTTCTGTTACCAAAGTTTAGACCATGATTTAAATCCATAGCTTCTCCTTTAGCTTTGTCTTTATCTATATCAATTAAAACTAATTCTTCACAAGTTCCTTGATTTACCATAGAATAAGCATAACTCATTCCAACCATTCCTGTACCGACTATTACTACCTTATTTTTCATATATCTTTTCCTCCACATGTTTATATCATTATTTTGTCCTATTTTTTCTATTTAATAACACTTTAGTATTTATTAAATTTTAATCCAGATTTTTATTATATACAATTATTTCCATAGAGTCATTAAATTAAACTTATTTTTTGAATTTAATTTTATTTTTTAATAAAAATTACAAAATAACTATTATAAACTTTAATATAAAAACTTTTAATAATTTATTTCTATATTGTTTGATTGTATTATATAATCTTTAAATTTCTTTGCAATAGGTGACATGTAAGAATTTTTAGAATATGCCATATATATAACTCTCTCTTTTATATTTTCTTTAATTTTTATTTTTGATAATGCATTTGTGTTAATCATTGGTGTATTTGGAACTATAGAAATTCCAGCACCTGCAGATACTAATCCTTCAACTACACTTCCTATATTTGCTCCATCAGGCTGAATAGCTATCTTAGGAGTATAGCCTAAAATATCACTATATGATATTAATCGGTCTTTACTATTTTCGCAAAATGCTATAAAGTATTCATCTTTTAATTCTTTTAAAGAAATTTCTTCTCTATTTGAAAAAATATGATTTTTAGGTACAATTAAAACATATTCTTGTTTCTTTATTGGAGTAGACTCTATATCGTAATTATCATCAATTTTATATTCACTATCATAAAATCCTATATCTATTTTCCCAATTTTTAAATTTTATACTATACTATCTACAGATTGTTGGTTAAATTGAAATTTAGTATCAGGATTATTATTTAAAAAATCACTTATAAAAAAATTCATAAAATAAACGCCTATCCTAGGCGTAGATGATATAGATATAGTTCCTCTATCATCACTAATCATTTCTTTTAATTCATTAATACCTTTATCAATTTCTGTTAAAGCTCTATTTGCATAAATTAAAAATGTTTTTCCAAAACGTGTAAGTTTTATATTTCTACCTTTTTTCTCAAATAAGGGAACTTTTAACTCATCTTCTAATTTAGATATTGCTTTGCTTAATGCTGGTTGAGTTATTGATAAAAGTTTAGCTGATGTTGTAAAGTTCTCTGTTTCAGCTATAGTTTTAAAATACTCTAATTGCTGTAAATTCATTTTCTCCTCCTTATACTAATTTTTAAAACCTATAACGAAAAGTTATAGTTATATAAACAATTTGAATTAGACATATATGATATATAGGTGCTATAATCTCATTAAATATATAATTTTATTATATAAATGAAGTATAAATTTTATTTATTGATATGTCAAAATATATAAGTAATTTGGGAGGGTTTAATTATGATGAAAGTTGATAAAGACCTTTGTATAGGTTGTAGTTTATGTGTTAATGATTGTATAGTAAAAGATATAGAAATTGTAGATGGCAAAGCTCAAATTAATAACGTAAACTGTTTTAAATGTGGCCACTGCATTTCTATATGTCCTAAAAAAGCAGTATCAACAGATGATTATAATATGGATGAAATTTTAGAGTATAATAAAACTGATTTTTCTATAGATGCTGATAACTTGCTTAATTTTATAAAGTTTAGAAGAAGTGTAAGACACTTTAAGAAAAAAGATGTTGAAAATGAAAAAATTGAAAAAATTATAGAAGCTGGAAGATTTACTCAAACATCTACTAACGCTCAAAATGTATCTTATATAGTAGTAAAAGATAATATAGATAAGTTAAAGAAAATGACTTTAGAGAGCTTAAATGAATTAGGTAAAAAGTTGCTAGATAATTTAAATCCACAAACTATTCCATATGAAAAATATGCTAAAATGTGGATTAATATGTACGAATCTTACAAAGCTGATCCTAAGGGCATAGATGGATTATTTTTTAATGCTCCTGCTGTAATACTTGTGGTATCTGATTCTCCTGTAAATGCATCACTTGCTTCTTCAAATATGGAGCTTATGACTAATGCACTAGGTCTTGGTACGTTCTTTAGTGGATTCTTTATAAGAGCGGCTGATAAAAACAAACAAATTATGGACTTTTTAGGTCTTAATGAAAATCAACATATAGTTACTTGTATGGTAATCGGATATCCTAATGTAAAATATCAAAGAACAGCTCCTAGAAAAGATGCAGTTATATCTTGGAAATAGATTCTAAAAAATAAAAGCAACATAAAATCTTAAGTTAAGATATTTTATGTTGCTTTTATTTTTTATTATAATTCTATGTAATTTAATTCTTCCTCATCTTGGACTGATATCCATTCTTTTTCAAGAAGATTTTCATTTTCTATAATTTTATTTACTGGCATTTTCATATACTTACCAATAGCAGTTACTGCTATTTCTCCATTTGGCAATATAATTTCTCCCGTTCCTTCAAATAACTTTCTATTTTCTTTTATTATTCTTCCTACTACTTTTATAGTACAGTCTGTTGGCACCGGCTTTTTATACTTTATATCTAAAGATACAGTAACACCCCAAACTTCATCATTTGATAAACTTATAGCTCTACCTATAGTTTCATCTAATATAGCAGCAGACATACCTCCATGCATTCTTCCTGGGTAACTTTGATGCCACTCTTTAGTATCACATATAGCTACTAATTCATTATTTTCTAGTTCGTAAAAATTTGCTTTTAATCCCAAATCATTTTCAATCCCACAAACTAAGCAATTACTGCTGATATTTTGCTTTTTTAGCACTTTGTATTCCATAGTGTTGCCTCCAATCTTATACTACTAATTCCCACTAAGTATTATATCATAACAAAAAGATGAATATAATTTAAAAATGGCTAAGGTTATGATAACTCACCTTAGCCATTTGCTTATTTAGTAACTAACTGTAATTCAACTGGAATAAATTTATCTACTTTTTCACCTTTTAAATATTGATTAGCTACCTTTACCGCTGTTTCTCCTATAAGTATCGGTTGTTGAGCTACAGTTGCTGCCATAGTACCTTTCTTAACTGCATCAACAGCATCATCTGTTGCATCAAATCCTACTACTAGTACATCTTTCATATTCGCATCTGCAAGTGCCTTTGATGCACCTAAAGCCATTTCATCATTTTGGGCAAATACAGCATTTATATCCCCCTTAGATTGTATAATATTTTCCATAACACTAAGACCTTTTGTTCTATCAAAATCTGCTGATTGTTTGGCTATTATATCTAAGTTACTACCTTTTACACCATCTTCAAATCCCTTACCTCTATCTCTTGTTGCTGATGAACCTGCTATTCCTTCAAGTTCCACTATATTACCTTTATTTCCTAATTTGTCTATTAAGAATTTTGCTGCCATGTCACCACCAGCTATATTATCAGAAGCTATGTGCGATACTACATTTCCACCATTTGCAACTCTGTCTACAGTCATGACTGGAATATCTGAGTTGTTAGCTATCATTACTGACGCCACTGCTGAGTCTGAATCAACGGGGTTTAATAAAACTATAGATACACCTTTTACACTTATATCTTCCATATTAGATACTTCTTTTGCTGGATCGTTTTGAGAATCTAGTACTACAACCTCATAACCTAGTTTTTTTGCTTCTTTTTCAACACCTTTTTTCAAATCAACAAAGAAGGGATTATTTAATGTTGATACTATAAGCCCTATTTTCTTTGTATTATTATCTTTTTGACTACATCCTACTAGCATGAAACTTGATAAGACTATAGTCATTATTATTGAAAGAAATTTTTTCATTATTATCTTCCTTTCTTAGTTACTTTTTCTGTCTAATAATACAGCAATTAGTATAACTATACCTTTAACCATCATTTGATAGTACGATGATACATCTAATATATTAAGAGCATTACTTAGTACCCCTATTATAAGAGCACCTATTATTGTTCCACTTATCTTACCTTTTCCACCTGTAAGCTTCGTTCCTCCAAGTACTACTGCTGCTATTGCATCAAGCTCATATCCTGTACCTGCAGTAGGTTGAGCTGAGTATAATCTAGAAGTTATTATTATACCTGCTACAGCTGATAATATACCACTTATAGTGTATACCCATATTTTTATTCTATCTGTATTAAGTCCTGATAACTTAGTTGCTTCTTCATTTCCACCTAGTGCGTATGTATATCTACCCATTTTAGTGTGGTTTAAAATATAATAACATGTTATAAATACTACTATTGTTATAATTACTGGCGATGGTACCCCTAATATTGTTCCTCCACCTATTTTACCAAATGCCATTGCTAATGCATTACTTCCTAAAGTTATCGGCTTTCCATCTGTAAAAACTAAAGTTATACCTCTAAGTATTGTCATTGTTGCAAGAGTTGCTATGAATGGCTGTAACTTTCCTTTAGCAATTACAAATCCATTTAAAAATCCAACTACTGCTCCAACTACTATAGCTGCAATTACTGCTACTATAATGCTTTGCCCTGATGCTAAAAGCGATGCTGCAAAAGCTCCACTAAGAGCAAGGACTGATCCAACAGAAAGATCTATTCCTCCTGTTAATATTACAAATGTCATACCGGCTGCTATTATAGCATTAACTGATGTTTGTCTAAGTATGTTTAATATGTTTCTAGTACTTAAAAACGATGGACTAAGAATCGAAACTACAACTATTAATAATAATAATCCTACTAACGACTTATACTTTATTAATAAACTCTTTAAATCTAATTGTTTATTTTTATTTTGACTTATTTTAGCTTCCATACTTAAGCCTCCTTCACTTTAACTGCATATTTTAATATACTCTCTTGAGTTGCATCTTTGATATCTAATTCTCCAGTTAATCTGCCTTGACTTAAAACTAGTATTCTATCACTTAAACCAAGTATTTCTGGCATTTCAGAAGATATCATTATTACTGCCTTACCTTGGCTTTTAAATTTATTTATAAGATCGTATATTTCTTTTTTTGCACCAACGTCAACTCCACGAGTTGGTTCGTCAAGTATAAGTACATCAGGATCAGTCATAAGAGCTTTCGCTATTGCAACTTTTTGCTGATTTCCCCCACTTAAATTTTTAATGATTTGTTCTTCGCTTGGAGTTTTTATATTCATTTTCTTTATATAATCTTTAACTTGAGTATTTTCTTTAGCCTTATTTAATCTAAATAAACTAGATAAGCTATCCAATGATGATATAGTCATATTTTCTCTAACTGATAATGAAAGAATTAATCCATCGCCCTTTCTATCTTCAGATACATATGCTATCTTATTTTTAAGTCCATCTTTGGCTGACTTATTATTAACTTCTTTTCCATTAACAATGACTTTTCCATTTTCTTTTTTTATGTGTCCGTATATAGTTTTTGCAAGTTCAGTTCTTCCCGCTCCCATAAGCCCTGCAATACCTACTATTTCTCCGCTTTTTACATTAAAAGATATATTATCTACATATTTATTAGAAATATTTTTAACATCTAAAATTACATTTCCTTTTTCAACTTCACATCTTGGGAATTGATCTGTAAGTTTTCTTCCAACCATCATTTCTATCATTTTATCTTCATCTAGATTGCATATTTCTTCACTTCCCACATATTTCCCATCTCTTAAAACTGTTATGTAATCACATACTTCAAAAATTTCCTTTAATCTATGTGATATATACACTATGGCTTTTCCTTCATTTTTTAAATCTTCTATTACATTAAATAAACTTTCTGTCTCTTTATCTGTAAGAGCATCTGTTGGTTCATCCATTATTATTATCTTTGCATCTAATGATAAAGCTTTTGCTATCTCTACCATTTGCTGTTGCCCTAAACTTAAATTTCCAACTAATTCTTTTGAACTAGTTTTTATATTTAATTTATTTAAATATTTATCAGATTCTTCATAAAGCTTTTTAAAGTCTATTTTGAATCCTTTTTTAGGTTCTCTTCCTAAAAATATATTTTCACCTATAGTTAAATCTTGTATTAAATTTAACTCTTGATGTATTATTGCTATACCTTTTTCTTGTGCATCTTTAGGTCCTTTTATATCTTCTAAATTTCCATTATAGTAGATTTGACCACAATCTTTTTTATATACACCACTTAAAACTTTCATAAGTGTTGATTTTCCTGCACCATTTTCTCCCATAAGAGCCATTACTTTTCCTTGATAAAGTTCTAAATTAACTCCATCTAAGGCTTTTACTCCAGGGAATTCTTTAACTATATTTTTCATCTGCAAAATAGGACTTTTCATATAGTGCTCCTTCCGAATTTAAAAGTTTTACTAAAATACAACTCCTGATTTTAATATTATGTTTGAATATGGAGTGCATTCTCCTGTTCTAATTACTGCGTGAGAGTCTTTAGTCATTTTCTTAAACTCTTCATGTTCTACCATTGTTATTTTTACATTTTCAAATCTATTTAATATTTCTTTATACATCTCGTTTGCAGCATCTTTTATTTCTACTGCTATTATTATTTCTTCTACACATAGTTCTTCAAGTACTGTATCTAATGTATCTAAGAAAGTTGGAACTCCATACTTTAAAGCTAAATCTATTCTTTTGACATCTTTAGGTATAGGTAAACCACAATCTCCAATAGTTAAGCTGTCTGTATGTCCCATTTGAGATATAACTGCTGATATTTCGCTATTTAATAATTTTCCTTTTTTCATATCTTTACCCCCTAAATTTATTAACTTCTGCTAATGTTGGTAGCGAACTTTGCGCACCTTCTTTTGTAACACATAAAGCACCTACTCTTGATGCAAAATCCATAGCTGTTTCTATATCTTCATTCTTCGAAAAAGCTACTGATAAAGCTCCTGTGTAACTATCTCCTGCTGCAGTAGTGTCTACAGCTTCTACTTTGTATGATTTTTTAAACATTGATTTGTCTTTATTTATATATAAACTACCTTTAGACCCTAGAGTTACTATTAATTCTTTAACCCCTTTTTCTATCATAGTTTTAGCTGCATCTAAAATATCATCTTCATTGTTTATACTTACTCCACTTAATATTTCAAGCTCTGTTTCATTAGGTGTAAGTAAATCTACATTTTCTATTATAGAATCTTCTAACTTAACAGCAGGCGCTGGATTTAATATTGTATATTTTCCAAACTCCTTAGCTTTTTTTAATGTATATTTTATAGTGTCAAGTGGTGTTTCTAATTGAACAACTACTATGTCACTTCCTTTTATAGCCTCTATATTTTTATCTATGTCATTTTTGCTGACTTTAAAGTTTGCTCCTGGTGCAACAACTATTGCATTTTCTGCATTTTTATCAACAGTTATCATGGCTACACCAGTTGGTCCATTTTCTTTATGTACATAAGTTGTATCAACATTATCATTTTTAAGTGCATCTATTAAAGTTTGTCCAAAACTATCAGTCCCAACTTTACCTATCATTGTTACATCTCCACCAAGTCTTGCCATTGCAACTGCTTGATTTGCACCTTTGCCACCCGGTACTTCCTTAAAGTCGCTTCCTATTAATGTTTGTCCTTTTTTAGGCATGTTTTCTACATTTACTACTAAGTCCATATTTAAACTACCTATTACACATATCTTCTTCATAATCGTCCTCCCCTAAAGTTTTGAGATGTTGAACTTCTTATTACAAGCTCTGGTTTAAAAATCATTTTTTCTATATTATTAATTTCTTTATTTTCTAAGTTATTTATAAGCATACTTGCCGACTCATATCCCATATCATAGGAATTTTGTTTTATAGTTGTAAGTTGCGGCTCAATTATATTCGCAGTTTGAATGTCATCAAATCCAACTATGCTTATATCTTGTGGTATTTTTATACCTCTTTCTTTTAAAGCTTTTATAGCTCCTATTGCTATTAAATCATTGGCTGCGCATATTGCAGTAAAATTTATTTCATCTAAATTTTTAACTACTTTATAGCCCCATTCAAATGAATATTCTCCTTGTATTACAAGATCTTCATTGAATTTTATATTTGATTCCTTCAAAGCTTTTTTATATCCTTTTAATCTATTTATAGATATTTCACTTTTTAATGGTCCACTTAAGTAAAGTATATCTTTATGGTTTATTCCTACTAGGTATTTTGTTCCTAAGTAAGTTCCTTCTTCATTATCTAAACTTACTACACCTTTAAGATTTTCTATATTTAACTCTTTATCAACTAATACAATTGGTTTTGATGATATTTTATATTCATTTGAGTTAACTTCAGTTTTAGAGGATGGTGCAAATATAATTCCATCAACCATCTTCTCTGTTAATGTGTTAAAAGCTCTTGTTTCTTTCTCTATGTTTTCATCTGTATTACAAAGTATTATATTGTAACCTTCTCTCACAGCCTTATCTTCTGCTCCCCTTGCTATATCTGTGAAAAATGGATTTCGGATATCCGGAATTATAAGCCCTATCGTTTTAGTTTTCTTTGTTACTAAGCTTTGTGCCATTTTATTAGGTACATAGTTATTTTCTCTTACTATATTAAGTATTTTTTGCCTTGTACTCTCACTAATCTTTTGGTCCTTATTATTTAATACTTTTGATACTGTAGTTTTTGATACCCCTGCTAAATTTGCTATATCTTTTATAGTTACCAATTAAATCCTCTCCCAAGTTTATTTAGTATATTACTTTTAGGGTTACCGGTTATCCTTTTTTATAAATATACCATACTATATCCATTTAATGCAACATATTTTTATTTGTATATCATTTTGAAATCACTTTCCTAAATTATTAAACACAAAATAACATCTATTACTATAGCATTTTCAATATTTTTGATGATTACTTAATATTTTTTCATTTTATTATTTTTTTATGATATACTTTTAACCTTATCATTTAAATATTCCTTTT
>ERZ1463036.346-NODE-346-length-10236-cov-19.651017_pt1 | contig 10236 bp, 10 predicted proteins | sample MGYA00564485_ERZ1463036 | MGnify/ENA primary metagenome ERZ1463036 (study PRJEB39244, sample SAMEA3635127) | Helicobacter pylori | study: EMG produced TPA metagenomics assembly of PRJEB11511 data set (Assembly of a 5300-year-old Helicobacter pylori... | reverse complement strand
ACATGGGCAGAGATAAATCTAGACAATATCAAATTTAACCTTGATAATATAAAAAAATCCTTAAATGAAAATACAAAAATTTGTGGTGTGCTAAAGGCTAATGCCTATGGGCACGGTTCAGTACCGATTGCAAAATTATTAGAAAAAGAAAATGTTGATTATATAGCAGTAGCTAGATTAGAAGAAGGAATAGAATTAAGACAAAATAAAATAATGCTTCCTATACTTTGCTTAGGTTATATTCCGGAAGAAGCATTAGCAACTGCTATAGACAATGATATAACTATTACTATTTACTCAGTAGAAATGGCTCAAAAACTTAATGATATCGCCAAGCATATAGGTAAACATGCTAAAATCCATATTAAAATTGACACAGGTATGTCAAGGATAGGGTTTATACCTAATTCTCAATCAATAAATGATATAAAGTCGATAAATGATTTAGAGTTTGTAGACATTGAGGGTATCTTTACACATTTTGCTACAGCAGATGAAAAAAGTAAAGAATTCACTAAGCTTCAAGTACAAAGATTTAAATATATGGTTGAAGGGTTAGAAGCTATAGATATAAACATACCTATAAAACATGTATCAAATAGTGCTGCAATTATAGATTTACCAGATTTGAATCTTAATATGGTAAGATGTGGAATAATACTATATGGTCATTATCCATCAGAAGAAGTAGATAGAGACATTATTCAATTAAAACCTGCAATGACTTTAAAAACGAGAGTAGCTCATATAAAAGATGTAGATAAAGGTACTGGGATAAGTTATGGATTAAAGTATAGAAGTGATGAAACAGAAAAAATCGCAACTATACCTATAGGATATGCAGATGGATTTTCTAGAATACAAAAAAATCCTAAGGTGATGATTAAAGGAAATATATTTGATGTCATAGGTAGGATATGTATGGATCAGTGTATGGTCAAAATTAACAAGAATATAGACATAAAAATTGGCGATGAGGTTATAATATTTGGGGAAGAGAAATTGACAGCAGAAGATGTAGCAAAAAGCCTAGAGACTATAAACTATGAAGTGTTATGTATGGTATCAAGAAGAGTAGATAGAATCTATATGGAAAGAAATGCAATTTTACAATCAGATAGTTATTTGATAAAATAATAATGATAGTATACCCCGGGAGGCGATTTTGTGCACAAAAAAAGTAAGGAAAAGATAGTATTTACTTTACCGGATTCCCTCGTTTCTGAGGTAGACCATATCGTTGAGATGGAGAATAGTAATAGAGAAGATTTTGCAAAGGCTGCCTTTCAATTTTATATAACTCAAAAGAAAAAAATAGACATAAAAGAGTCTATGATCAAAGGTTATAAAGAAATGGGGCAAATTAATCTATCGCTGGCTGAACTAGGTATGACAAATGAAGTATCTTCTGAGGATTGTATTGAAGGGAAGATAGCCCAGGGTGAGTATTAACCTAGACATAAAGCGAGGAGATTTATACTACGCTGATTTAAGCCCTGTTGTCGGATCGGAACAAGGTGGAGTTCGTCCTGTTTTAATTATACAGAATGATATAGGAAATAAATATAGTCCAACGGTAATAATAGCTGCTATAACATCGCAGATTAACAAGGCGAAATTACCAACACATATAGAAATTAGTGCGAACGAATATGGGCTTAATAAAGATTCTGTTATTCTCTTAGAACAGATACGGACTATAGACAAAAAAAGGTTAAGAGAAAAAATTGGTTGTCTAGATGATAATATGATGGTAAAAGTTGACAGTAGTCTTCAGATAAGTCTAGGACTATTTGCGTTATAAAATTATTGGTATTATTTTTAATATCAATAATTTTTTTTATTAAAAATGAAATATGATATATTAAAGATAAAAAAGTGTATCATAAATAATATATAATATATATTTTGATATATAAAAATCATAATTATCAAAAATAATATATCAGAGTATATAAAAAGTATACATAATATATCTAAATTTAAAAAATAAAGTAAAAAAAATCTATAAAAGTGATATAATAATATGAGATTACAAAAATATATTACATAAGTAATATTTACTTTATGAAAAACAGGGAGGTAATTACATGAGAGACCATAAGGGATTAAATGAGATTGCACGTATTATCAGAAAAGATATAGTCTCTATGATACATGAATCTAAATCTGGACATCCAGGAGGATCATTATCAGCTGTAGAAATACTAACAGCTCTTTACTTTAATGAAATGAATATAGATCCTAACAATAGCAAAATGGAAGATAGAGATAGATTTGTTTTATCTAAAGGACATGCAGCACCAGTACTTTATGCAACTTTAGCTCAAAAGGGTTACTTTGCTAGAGAAGAATTAATGAAGCTAAGAAAAATAAATAGTATGTTACAAGGTCATCCTGATATGAAGGGAATACCTGGAGTTGATATGTCAACGGGTTCATTAGGACAAGGTTTTTCAGCAGCTTGTGGTATGGCTATGGCATCTAAATTAGATAATGCACCATGGAGAGTGTATACTATACTTGGGGATGGAGAAGTTCAAGAAGGGATAGTTTGGGAAGCTGCTATGAGTGCAGCTCACTACAAACTTGATAATATGGTAGCATTCTTAGATTATAATGGTCTTCAAATAGATGGAGCAGTAGAGAAAGTTATGAACATAGGTCCTATAGTAGATAAGTTTAAAGCTTTCGGATGGAATGTAATAGAAATAGATGGACATGATTTCGATCAAATTTTTGCAGCTTTAGATATGGCTAAAGAAACAGTAGGAAAGCCAACAATGATAATTGCAAAGACTATAAAAGGTAAAGGTGTATCTTTCATGGAAAATGAAGCTGGATGGCATGGAACAGCTCCAAGTGATAGCGATTTAGAAAGAGCCTTAGAAGAATTAGGGGGTGCAGACAATGAGTAAGATAGCAACTAGAGAAGCATACGGAAAAGCATTAGTTAAATTAGGACAAATAAACGATAATGTTGTAGTATTAGATGCAGATTTATCAAAATCAACTAAGACAAATGATTTTTATAAAACATTCCCAGATAGATTCTTCAATATGGGTATAGCTGAACAAAACTTAATAGGTGCAGCTTGTGGATTTGCTGCAGCGGGTAAAATACCTTTTGCAAGTAGCTTTGCTATGTTTGCAACAGGAAGAGCTTTTGAAGTTATCAGAAACTCTGCTTGTTATCCAAAGTTAAACGTAAAAGTTTGTGCTACTCATGCTGGTATAACAGTTGGAGAAGATGGAGCAACACATCAAAGTGTAGAAGATATAGCTATAATGAGAAGTATACCTAATATGACAGTTATGGTTCCTGCTGACGGTGTAGAAGCAGAACAAATGATATTTGAAGCAGCTAAAGTTTACGGACCTATGTATGTTCGCTTAGGAAGAAGTGCAGTTCCTACAATATTTGATGAAAATTATAAATTTGAAATAGGAAAAGGTACAGTAGTTAGAGAAGGAAATGATTTAACAATAATAGCCTGTGGAATAATGGTTAACGAAGCTATAATAGCATCAGAAGTTTTAAAATCAGAAGGTATAAATGCTAGAGTTATAAATATGTCTACTATAAAGCCTATAGATAAAGAGTTAATAATAACTGCCGCTAAAGAAACTGGTGCAATAGTAACTGCTGAAGAACATAGTATATTAGGTGGTCTAGGTTCAGCAGTAAGTGAAGTTGTTACTGAAGAATGTCCAGTTGTAGTTAAAAAAGTAGGTATAAATGATACTTTCGGAGAATCAGGTACACCTGCTGAATTAGTAAAAAAATATGGATTAACATCTAACGATATAGTTAAAGCTGCTAAGGAAGCAATAGCTAAGAAATAATATAAAAAGGATATAGCGTAAGCTATATCCTTTTTAATTATCAAATTTATTTACTATAAAAGATTTTATATTTTCGTTATATTTCACTAAATACATATCATATAATAACATTCCTCAAATAATAGAAGGTAAAATCCAACTAGTTTTGTATCTTAAATAATTCAATAAATTTTAAAATATCGTATTTTAGCAATGAATATAGTCTTTTGAGATATGAAGATGTTTGTTAGCACGTAGATTAATCAAGTAAATTTTTTATGAGGTTTTGGAAATATACTAATAAATAATATTCTAAGGCTCGTATAAATTTCATATATTAAAATATATGGGGGTGAAATAAATGAATATAAAATTTAATGTAAAGGGAGTTATATATGGAGTACTTCTATTAATACTAGTAATAGGTGGGTTTATAGTAATCCCAAATATGTTTATGGAAAAGTCAAATCCAGTAGATTACACTATAGTACAAAGAGAATCTATACCAGAAAAGATACTTGATATGATGGACAAATATACAGATGAAGAAAGAGCTTTAGCTGTAAAGTTAAACGAAAAGATATATGTTATTGTAACCAGAGGTAAAGATAATGAAAAGGGAATAGAGATGAATAAAATAGAAATGGTTCAAGAAAATGATAGAAGTTTAATGAAAGTAAAAATTTCATATAAAGAAAAAGAAAAATCATATCCGTACATAGTTGTAGAAACCAATTTAACTGATCTTCCTGAAAATATAGAATTAAATGTGACAGAGGAATAACAGACTACATATTATATTAATAAAAATTTAGAAAAATAAACATGTACATAATCTAATAAAAATCGCCTTAAAATATTTTAAGGTGTTTTTTTATGTTTAAAAGATATTTTTAAATTTTAAATAAAATAATTAAATTAGATGAATTTATTAAAAAAATATTATTATTGCATATTAACTAATTATTTATCAATAAGCGGGGAAAAATAAAACTTAACATAATATGAAGAGGTGAATGATTGTTGAATATAGATAAATATAAAGTTAGAGTAGAAGACTTAAAACCGAGCTCATTGATAGAGAATCTATCATTTAGTACTACAGAAGAGATAGATTCTAAAAGAGAAATAATAGGCCAAGATAGAGCTGTGAAGGCCATTGAGTTTGGACTTAAGATGAAAAAAAGTGGATATAACATATATGTTGTAGGTACAAATGGATTGGGAAGAGTTAGTTACACTAGTGAACTTATAAAAAAGTATACCAGCAATAATAAACAAAATAATAATAGAGATTGGGTATATGTAAATAATTTTAAAAGCATTAATGAACCTACAGCTTTATCTTTCAAATCAGGGGTAGGAAAAATATTTAAAGAAGATATAGAAGAAATAATTCAAAAATTAAAGTGCGAGGTACCTAAATTATTTAATTCAAAAGAATATGAATACCATAGCAGAATACTTATGAGTGAACTTGAAAATAGTATTCAAGGAATAATATCAGAGTTAAATGAATTTGCCAAGCCTAGAGGATTTAAGTTTGAAGTTACAGAAAGAGGACTTGTTAGTATCCCAATAAAAGAAGATGGAACATTAATGCAAGAACAAGAGTTAGGTCAACTAACTCCTACACAAATCAATAAATTAAGAGAAGAGGGTCTTAAGCTAAATCAAGATAGCAAGGAATATATAGATAAGATAAAAAATTGTGAAGATGATTATAAAAATAAAACTATTGATTTAGATAAAAATGTAGGAAGAAGTTTAGTTGGGTTTTATGATAAATACTTACTAGATAAGTATGGAAAAGAAGAAAAAATACAAAGATATATAAATGATTTATGCAATGATATAGTTAATAACATTGATAAATTTAAGGATAAAAATGAAGGTAATCAACAAAACCCTATGGCGCTATTTGGTATGATGGGTCAAAAAAATGATGATAAGTTTTTTAATAGATACAAAGTAAATTTATTTATAGATAATAGTGAGTGTGAAGATTGTAAGATAATAGTAGAAAGCAATCCTACATACTATAATTTGATAGGGTGTATAGAGTATAAAAATGAGATAGGAGCTTTAACAACAAGTTTTACGGAAATAAAGCCAGGAGCCTTACATAAGGCGAATGGAGGATACTTAATCATAAATGTAAAAGATTTATTATCGAATCCTTTTTCTTGGGATTGTCTAAAGAGAAGTTTAAAAACAGGAAAGATATCAATAGAATCTCTTAATAAACAATATGGATATTTAGTAACATCTACATTAAAGCCAGAACCAATAGATTTAGATGTAAAAGTCATATTAATAGGAGACAGTCGTTATTATGGACTTTTATACTCATATGAAGAAGATTTTAGAAATCTATTTAAAGTGATGGCTGACTTTGATATAGAAATAGATAAAAATGATGAAAATATATATAAGACAATTCAGCTAATAGCTGATACTTGCAACAATGAAAAATTAAAACACTTTGAAAGAGATGCAGTTGAAAAGGTAATAGAATATAGTATTAAGTTAAGTGACAATAAAGATAAATTAACAGCAAGAGTTAGTAATATAATAGATTTAGTATATGAGTCAGAGGCTATAAGTGATGATAGTGAGTTATATGTCACTGCAAAAGATGTTCAAAATGCAATAGAACAAAAAGTATATAGAAATAATAAATATGAAGAAAAATTAAATGAGATGTTTGAAGACAAAACTCTGTTAATTGATATAGAAGGAGAGAAAGTAGGTCAAATTAATGGATTAGCTGTTATGGGTACAGGTGAATATTCATTTGGTAAGCCATCAAAAATAACAGCATCTACTTATAGGGGAAGACATGGTGTAATAAATATTGAAAGAGAAATAAAGCAAAGTGGAAGTATTCATGATAAAGGAGTTTTAATATTAAGTGGATATTTAGGAGAAAGGTATGGAAAAGAGAGACCATTATCTATAACTACATCAATAACTTTTGAACAAAACTATAGTGGTGTAGATGGAGATAGTGCATCTAGTACTGAATTGTACGCTATAATATCTAGTATAGCTGATATACCTATAAAACAAAGTATTGCAGTAACTGGTTCTGTTAGTCAAAAAGGAGAAATACAACCTATAGGCGGAGTGAATCAAAAGATTGAAGGATTTTTTGATGTATGTAAGTTAAAAGGTTTCTCTCAAAAACAAGGTGTTATGATTCCGATACAAAATGTTAAGAATTTAATACTAAAAGATGAGATAGTGGAAGCTGTAAAAGCTGGAACTTTTAGTATATATGCAATAAGTAGTATAGAAGAAGGATTAGAGATACTTACAGGTAAGACTATAGATGAAATAGATAATTTAGTTAAGGATAAGCTTGAGAGTTTAAAACAAATAGATAAAAAAGATAGAGATGATAAAAAGGAATAAAAAATACTAAGGGTTAAAATACTAAGTTTTAACCCTTAGTATCATTTTTAAATTAATATTATCTAAAATTTATTAGGTGTAAGTATTTGGCTTTCTGTAATTATATAGTCAAGTTGAGCATCGTGATCTTCTTTAGGTACAGAATCAAAAATTTGTAAATCAAAAGCAATTCCTACTGTGATAGCATCTTCTCTTAACCTTTCTATGAATCTATCATAAAAGCCACCACCGTAACCGAGTCTATAGCAATCTTTATCATAAGCAACGGCTGGAACTATTACTACATCTATATCTTTAACCTCTACCTCTGGAGAGCATTCAGGTTTTGGTTCCCTTATTCCATAAGCACCGATTTTTACTCCATCTTTTAAATCAATTATTTGAGATGGTATTAATTTTTTTTCTTCTTTAATCGTTATAGGAGATGAGACAGTTTTACCCAAAGAAAGAAGCTTAACTATAAGTTCATCTGTTTTAACTTCATTATTAAAATCAAGATAAAGCATAATATTTTTAGCTTTTTTTATACAATCTAAAGCTAATATTTTTTGAGTTATTATTGATGAGTTTTTACATAAAGATTCATAATTTTGGTTATTTCTATCAGAAATAACTTTTTTTCTAAATTCCTTTTTCATAAAATCTACCCCTTTTACTATGGTATAATATGGATATGTATCCATTATAAATTTTAGTACATAAGTTAAAAACTAAGCAACAAAAATAGAAATGGTAATAAAAAGAATAGCTAGTCATATAATATATACTAGATTAGATAAAGGAGATGCCTAGAATGATATCAAAGAAAAGAGCTATCGTGTATGGAATAGTTTTAGTAATAGTAACAGCTTTGTTTACCTCTACTTTGCAAATAGGATTAGGTAATAAGGTTGTAGTGTCGAAAGATTTATATGAAAAATATAGTAAGTACAATAAGATGATAGGTCTAGAAGGAGCTATAAAAGAAGATTTCTATCAAAAAACAAAAGATGATAATTTGGTTAATGGAGCTATAAAAGGAATGTTTTCAGGATTAGATGATCCATATTCTCAGTATTATACAGAAGATGAGTTTAAAAGATTGAAGGAACAAACGAGTGGGTCTTTTGTTGGTATAGGTGTGATAATAAGTCCTTCTCCAGATGATGATTACTTAACAGTAGTATCTCCTATACAAGGTTCTCCGGCAGAAAAAAGTGGAATAGAAGCGGGAGACAAGATAGTAAAGGTAGATGGAAAGAATGTATTTGCTAAAAATTCAGATGAAGCAATTAGCATGATAAAAGGTAAAGAGGGCACAACTGTAGAATTAACTTTAAAAAGAGATGGCAATGAATTTGATGTTAAAGTTAAAAGAGAAGAGATTGTTTCAAAAAGCGTAGAAGGTAAGATGCTAGAAGATAAAATAGGATATTTAAGAATAACTTCTTTTAGCGAAAATACATATAAAGAATTTAAAACTGTACTAGATAAATTGAAATCAGAGGGAATGAAGGGGTTAATATTAGATGTAAGAGATAATGGTGGAGGACTATTAAATATATGCAAAGATATAGCCGATGAGTTAATAGGAGAAGGAACTATAGTTTACACTAAAGACAATAAAGGAAATACAGAATACTTAAAATCAGATAAAGATAAGCTAGGATTGCCAATAGCTATTTTAACTAATGGGAATAGTGCATCAGCATCAGAAATATTAACAGGAGCTATTGTAGATAATAAAGCTGGTATCTCAATAGGAACTACAACTTTTGGTAAAGGTTTAGTACAAAGTGTAAGAGAGCTTAAAGATGGTACAGGTTTTAAATTAACCACTGCTCAATATTTTACTCCTAATGGAGATTATATAAATGGAAAAGGAATAAAACCAAATATAGAGGAAAAAAATCCTGAAAAGCAATTAGATAAAGCTATTGATTGGATGAAAAAGGAAATAAAATAGAATATATCAATAAAAACAGGCATAAAATATAAAAAGTGCCTGTTTTTTAATGAAAAATATAATTAAAATTTATAAAAAAATAGAATGTAAAAATATAACATATTATAAAGAATTAAAATATAAAATATGAATATATTTAAGAAATTTTGTATATTTTATAGAAGGGAATATTAATTAAGTATAGAATTAATATATTAAGTTTATAATTAAAATAGGAAGTGGTTATTATGAAGAAGAACAGAGGAAAAGTTGTTAACTTCAATGAATATAAAGAGCATAAAAAACAAATGGAAGTAGATAGAGTGGAATTATTAAACCTTATAAAGAAGCTAGTTACTACAAAATAGAGAGTGTGAAAACTCTCTATTTTTGTAGTTTAATATCTAATTTTAAAATTTAAAATGAAAAGTAAAATTAGTTATGACATCTTTAAATCATTAATATATCCTTGAAATTGATTAAATTCATTTTCATCTGATATCTCAATAGTTTGAGAATCTTCAGAATCAAAATTCTTAAGATATATAGTGTAATTATTATCTGTACAGTTATGGTAAATACATCTGTAGCCATCCTCATATAAATCTTTGATTTTGTTGAAAGTAGACATAGAATTTGTTAGCTATAATTATATATAGCATCTCCTTTCTTAGAGTTTATACAAGTATATAAAGTTGTATTTATTTAATATTTTATGAAGTTTAAGAATTAATATTCAATATCGTGGGTAATATATATGTAAACATTAGTATATATAGTAATTTAAATGAAAAGATAAATAAAATTAGAAAAAAACAAAAAAAGTGTTGACGAAATGGATTTGAGATGGTATAGTTATACTTGTCCTTAAGAAAAGGGCAAACACAAAAGAAAAGCAACAGAAAAAAGTTGACAAAGTAAAATTACTTTGGTAAACTAAAGAAATTGTAAAAAAAGTAGCGCCGACACGGTCGCTTAAAATGAACTTTGAAAATTAAACAGTAGGTTAATTTAAATAACTAATGATTCTTTAAAGAATCGAATACAACCAAGCCAGATATTCAGATAAT
>ERZ1463036.345-NODE-345-length-10303-cov-10.335870_pt1 | contig 10303 bp, 10 predicted proteins | sample MGYA00564485_ERZ1463036 | MGnify/ENA primary metagenome ERZ1463036 (study PRJEB39244, sample SAMEA3635127) | Helicobacter pylori | study: EMG produced TPA metagenomics assembly of PRJEB11511 data set (Assembly of a 5300-year-old Helicobacter pylori... | reverse complement strand
TTTTCATATTGCATTTTATAGTTATCTTTCTTAAAGATATATTTATACATTAATATTAAAGATTTTTCATCTAATATATAAGTATATTTAATATACTTTATTTTAAGCTTCAAATGCTTATACTTAATCTCTTTACAATGTAATTTGTAAGTAATACTTAAATTTTAGGAATAGTTGAAATACGAAAAACCTAGTGTTATTATATTTTATAGTTATAATAACTTTTCATTTTATAGTTGGAGGTAAATTTTGAAAGATACAAAAATATTAAAAATACATAATAAATCAGATAAACCAGATAACATTGTCATACGTGATAACAATCTTATAGAAGAATGTATAATAATAGAAAAATCATTGCCTAATTTTATGAAAGATTACTTTGTTTATTTAAAAGGATCTGTATCTGTCTCTACTAGACATGCATATTTAAAAGATATAAAATTTTTCTGCAATTACTTAGTTGAATCTCAAGAACTAACAATAGCTAAAGAAATATGTGATATTACCTTAGAAGAATTTAATTTAATAAAAGCAAGAGATGTAAACTTATTTTTAGGTGATTATTGTACTAGATACTATAAGCATACATCCCAAGATACAACTTTAATTTATGAAAATAATAATAGAGCCCTTGCTAGAAAAAAATCATCTCTCTCTACTCTATTTAAGTTTATGTTTAGAAATGAACAATTAGACAGCAACATAACTGATGGCTTTAATCCAATTAAACTTCCTAAGCCTCAACCAGATGCTATAAAAAGACTCGACATAGATGAAGTCGCTAAAATGCTTGATTCTGTTGAAAATGGTTATGGATTAACTGATAAAGAAAAAGTTTATTGGAGGAAAACTAAGCTTCGTGATAAGGCTATTTTAGCTTTATTTGTTACTTATGGACTTAGATTAAATGAGCTCAGAGAGCTAAATATTTCTTCTTTTAACTTTTCTAGGGGTGAATTTAAAATATATAGAAAAAGAGGTAAAGAAGTATTGATGCCAATTAACCATACTTGTGAAGTCGTTGTTAAGGATTATATTTATAATGAGAGGACAAAAAGTGAATTATTGGCTGAAGAACACAAAGATGCTTTATTTTTATCTTTACAAAATAAAAGAATTACACCAAAAGCTATCAGACAACTTGTTAAAAAATATACGTCTATTTCTATGGAAACATCTAGAGATAGTGGTTATAGCCCTCATAAACTTCGTGCTACTGCCGCTACTTCTCTAATTCAAAATGGTTTTTCTATATATGATGTACAAAATCTATTAGATCATGACAATGTCACTACTACCCAGCTTTATGCTGCACATAAAAAACATGTTAAAAGAGATATTGTAAATAATTTTGAATGGATAGATGATAAAAAAGAAACTTCTTTAGACTAAATAGTAAATACTTCTTATTTCGGAACGAATGTTTGAGAAAAGGGAAACATTGTGCTACAATATAAGTATAATGCAATAATTGACTAGGAAGGAGAGATTTTATGTATATAGATTTGAGTAGCAAGCAAATATTAATATTAGAATTTATAAAAGATCAAATAGCCTCAAAGGGGTATCCACCATCAGTTAGAGAAACATGTGATGCTGTAGGGTTAAAATCAACTTCTACTGTACATGCACATTTAAATAAGCTTGAGAAATTAGGGTATATAAGAAGAGATGCTACTAAGCCAAGAGCTATAGAAGTTTTAGATAAAGCTGGATTCGAATCAGATTTTCCTACACCAGAAATGCTAAATCTTCCTCTGGTTGGACAAATCACAGCAGGGTTACCAATACTTGCAAAACAAAATATAGAAGAGTACATAACATTACCAGCTAATCTAGTTAAAGGTAGCAATAACTTTGTTTTAAAAGTTAAAGGTGATAGTATGGTTAATGCAGGTATTTTAAATGGAGACTATGTTATTGTGGATAGAAAAAATACTGCTGTTGATTCTGAAATAGTAGTAGCCCTTATTCACAATGAATATGCTACAGTAAAGACATTTGAAAAAGATGGAGATGTTATTAGGTTAATACCTCAAAATGATTTTATGGAACCAATAGTTCTAACATCCAGAGATGTACAAGTTATAGGCATTGTTACAGGTGTGTTTAGAGTATTATAATAAATTTAAGTATTTATAAGTAAAAGATATGGTATTATAACCATATCTTTTACTTTTGATTTAAAATTTAAGCTAATTCTAATGCGATTTCCATCATTTTTGTAAATGCTACTTGTCTATCATGAGATGAACACTCTTCTCCTGTAAAAGGACAATCTGATATTGTAAGTATAGTAAGTGCATTAACTCCTGCTCTAGCAGCATTCATATAAAGACCAGCTGCTTCCATTTCTACACATAGAACCCCCATCTTCTTCCATTTTTCTAAATTACCTAGTCCTGTATCAGAATAAAATACATCACTTGAAAGTATATTTCCAACAGTTACTGTAGTCCCCTTATCATTAGCTATATTTACTGCTTTTTGTAGTAATTTATAACTTGCTATTGGAGCATATGTACCTGGTAAATTATATTGTGATGCAAAGTTTGAATCGGTACAAGCACCCATACCTATTACAATATCATGTAAATTTAAGTTTTCATTTATTGCTCCTGCTGAACCAATTCTTATAAGGTTTTTAACTCCATAAAAGTGTATTAATTCATAAGAATAAATCCCTATTGATGGTATACCCATACCACTTCCCTGTACAGATATTCTTCTCCCTTTATAATAGCCTGTATATCCAAACATCCCCCTAACAGTGTTATATTCTACTACATCTTCTAAAAAGTTTTCCGCTATAAATTTAGCTCTTAGCGGATCTCCAGGAAGTAATATAGTTTCTGCTATATCTCCTAGCTTTGCATTATTGTGCGCCGTTGGTGTATTATTCATATTTTAACCTCCTTAAAACATTAAGTATTAACAAATTTTAACTTATAATTTATTTTTAGCTTATATGATAGTATACTATAATTAAGTGCACCTTTTCTAGGCATAAATACCTGAATTTAAGCATTAACTTAATTAAAATTGTTAATTAGGAGGTGATTTCATAAAAAATAAAACTAAGAGTAACCAGACATTAGCATTACTACTTTTAATACCTATGCTTATATTTTCTTTTTTAGCAACAATAAAATCTGAAGGTATAGAAAAAAATGATAGCTCTAGAGAAGTTGTAAATGAATATTTTAACTCAATCAATAAAAAAGACATATCTAAAATAAATCAAATTATTACAGATCAAGATGAAACTAATTTATTAAGTTCTAAATTAAATTATATAGACAAAATTACATTAAAATCACTAGAAAGAGAAACAAACAACAGTTTATTAAAGTCATATACAAAATATAGCAAAAAAAGCATGGATAATATTAGAATCTATAAAGTTAAGTATAAAGTTGATTATACTGCTCCTAAAAATATAAATAGTACATATGAGTCTTGGATATACCTTTGCCGAGATAATCATAGTTCTAAATGGTTAATAGATGTTTTTGATATGTAAAATTATAAAAAGGTGGTTTATATCCACCTTTTTGTTAATCAACATCAATTTCATACATTAACTCTACTCTTCTTGATGCATCTTTATTTATAGTACCGTCGGTATTTTTTATAAGCTCAGCCTCAGATCTACCTATAGCTTCGATATCCTTTAATACCTTATCTTTATATTTATAATCTCCAATTTCCTCACCTACTATAAATGTAGCTACACTATAAGCCCTTTTTTGGGATAAATCTAGATTGTATAAATAACTCCCAACATCATCTGTATGACCTTTTATTACTATTTTTGATATATTACCCTCATAATTACTATAAAGAGCTTCTACGTACCTTGGAATAAATATTTTAAGCATTTCTTTGGCTTCTTGTTTTAACTCATAACTATCTACATCAAACAATGTACTTTCTCCAAAGGTTACTAATCCGCTCTTTTCATCAATCAATACATTTAATCCATTATCTTTTAATGTGTTTTTAACTGAATCATTTATACTTTTTGCTAAATCTTTTTCAACTGAACCCGTTATAGATTCACTACTAAAAAGTATGAGCATTATAACCATTAGTACAGTTGCTATCATATCTGTAAAAGTTGGCCAAAAGCTACTCTTCTCAAACTCTTTATTAATAGTTCTTCTGTATTTATTTATCATCTTTACCATCTCCAATTAATTTATTTAAAGATGATTTACTTAATTTATTTCTTTTTTTTGAATCTATAGATATGAACTTATTTTGTCTTTTCTTTCTTAATACATCTGAAGTCCTTAATAACTCATTAGATTTACTATAATTAGAGTTACTTTCTTCTATATCATAAATTTCTTCTTGATTTTCAGTCTTATATCTATCTTCTTTCATATAATCCATAGCAACAGCTTCTTTATAAATTTCTATGTAATCAAATATCATATTCAATTTTTCATCTATATCTTGACTTGAAATTGCTATTACAGATGCTAAATGTTTTATTGTTTGATCTAGGTTTATTTGCTCTTTGTTTATGTTACCTTGCATATTAGATATATTTTTTTCATAGTCTACAAGCTTAACTAATAAATCTTGAGCAGTTCTTTCATATAAAGCAAAGTTAGCAGATAAGCTTCTTAAAAATTCTCTCATTTTATATTGATTTTCAACAGACTCATTTATGTTTTTAGAAGTAAGCTTTATATCTAATAATATTTCTTTATTTATATCCTCTTGAACATCATATTTATCAAATAATTTATTAAATCTTACATTCAATATATTAAATTGTTTATCTAATTTTCTAATATCTTGATCAAATACTTTTATAGAGTCTGAAGATCCTAGAAGTAAGTTCTCTAACGTCTTTATACTGTTTATAAATTCTTTATTAAATCTATTTAAATCTTTTGATATATCATCAAACTTCTCTATAGATTCTATTGATTTACTAATTTGCTTTATAGTATCTTTTACATCTTCTATTTTATTATCTAAGTCTTTAGATTTATTATGAGTTACATCAGAAGTTAGTAAATTTTCGCATTTTAGCATAAACATAGTTAATATTTGTTCACAATCATTACGAGAAAGTATAGTATTTAATACAATAGAGCTAACTATTCCGCAAATACTAGTTATAAACGCAGTTTGCATCGAACTTATAGTCTGAGGAAGTGAATTTATTATATCGCTAGTATTTATACTTAAAAGCATTAACGAAAGTCCAACAAATGTTCCTAATACACCAAGCAATATACAGTTAGATGATGAGCTCTTTATCGATTTAATATTATCAAGTACATATCTTTTTTTAAATGTTAAATTGGAACAAACTTCCTCAATAAATGTAGTTATATTAACTTGAGCATGACTATTTTCTAGTAAGTATAAATCATATTTCTCTTTTATAGATTTATATTTCATACTTCTTTGGTTATGCTCATTTAAACTTATATAATCACTATTTATATAATTATATAAAGCTTTATTTAAGATTACATTTATAATGCTATAAATAAGTATTACTAAAACAAAGAAAACTGTTAATATATTTATAAATAAACTATTCAAAACTTCTCTCCTCCCTTAATATTTATATAATTATATATATGTACTAGCCCAAAATAAAATTCAAAAAAATAAAGTGACTTAAACCTAAGTCACTTTACTAACTATCATAACTAGCCTACATTAAGTTAAATTATTGGTTTTATCTTTGAAAAAGCTAGATAACTCTTGTCTTAAGATTATTGTAGGGAGTTTTTAATAGTGTTACTAAATACTATGAAAAATTTCTGTAATTTGTTACTATAAAAAATAAATTCAAATCGAAATATATAAATATATATAATTCGTATGTTTACGTATGTTTATAAGGAAGTTAAAAATATAAACTCGAGTTTTTTTGCCATTTATGCATATATTATTATTTAAATATTGTTATATAATTCGTTTTTAAGAATCCCCCTATATTTTAAAAATGTATTATATAAAGACTATCATTATATTAATTAAACATATTTAAGTCATCATTTGTACCTTGATTAACATATTCAACTGTAATATACTTTAAAAGTATTATTTAAGATGAAGAAACAAAGGAGAATGATATGAGGCTAAACAATTACATTAGCTCTACTGGAATGTGTTCTAGGAGAGAAGCTGATAAATTAATACAACAAGGAAAAGTTTCTATAAATGGAAAAATAGCCAAAATAGGTCAGCCTGTTGAGGTTAATGATATTGTAAAAGTTAATGGAAAAAGAATTACTCCTAAAAAGAATAATGTATATATAGCATTAAATAAACCTGTTGGCATAACATGTACAACAGAACGTCATGTTAAAGGTAATATAATTGATTATATAAACTATCCAGAAAGAATATTTCCTATTGGAAGACTTGATAAACCATCAGAGGGATTAATACTTTTAACAAATGATGGATCTATCGTAAATAAAATATTAAGGTCTGAAAATAATCATGAAAAAGAATATGTTGTTACAGTTGATAAGAATATAAATCAAAAATTTATAGAAAAAATGAGTTCTGGCGTTAAAATATTTAATCCTGTTAATAATAAATGGGTTATAACTAAAAAATGCCATGTTAGTAAAATAAATGATCGTACATTTAAAATTATATTATCTCAAGGATTAAACAGACAAATACGTAGAATGTGTGAAGTGTTTGGGTATAATGTTGTAAAATTAAAAAGAGTGAGAATAATGGATTTAACCCTAAAGGGAATACCCACTGGAAAATGGAGAAAACTAACAAGTAAAGAAATGGATAATATATTACAAAAATTATAAAGTGTAGGTTTATATAGATTTTACAATCATATAAATTTTTTCTTTTAAAATAGACTTAAGAAAGGTTAAAACTAAATATGAATAAAAAAACAGTTTTAATAACAGGTGCCTCTAGGGGTATTGGTCGTGAAATGGCAAAAGTATTTGCTAAAAATGAATATAATGTTTTAATAAATTATAATAAATCAGAAAAAGAAGCCAATGAACTTTACGATGAACTAATCTCAAAAGGATATTCAGTAGTTTTATATAAGGCAGATATATCAAATCCTTTAGAAGCAGATGCAATGGTTAAGTTTTGTATCGGTACTTTTGAAAGAATTGATGTACTTATAAATAATGCTGGAATAACTGATTATAAGATGTTTACAGATACAACTAATGAAGATTGGAATAATATAATAAATACAAATTTAAATAGTGTTTTTTACACTACTAAATCTGCAGTAAAATATATGTTATATGAACATAGTGGTAAAATAATAAATATATCTTCTATCTGGGGAATGGTTGGAGCATCATATGAGGTAGCATATTCTACATCGAAAGCTGCACTAATAGGTATGACAAAAGCTTTAGCAAAAGAATTAGGACCTTCTAATATTCAAGTTAATGCTATAGCACCTGGAGTTATACAAACAGATATGTTAAATGGTATACATGAAGATGTTATTGAGGATTTAAAAAATGAAACTCCATTGTTAAGATTAGGCACTCCGCTGGATATAGCTAATTTAGCTTTATTTTTAGCTAGTGAAAAATCAAATTTTATAACAGGCCAAGTTATAAGTTCTAATGGTGGATTTGTAATAAATTAGATAGATTCTATGTAAAATACTTATTTATGATTAAAATTAATCTAAAGTATTTTACATAGATTTTACACTTTAAATTAATTTATTTTAGAAAACCAGCATCTTGATTTGTCATAATTTCTTTCGAAAAGCATAATGGACATGTTATTTCTTCATTTGTATAATCTATAGTATAAATACTTCCGCAAATAGCGCACCTAAATTTACAAATAGTATTTACTTTTTCCTTTGTCTCACATTGAGTTATTTTTATGGGAATATCTTCTATGATAGCTATTGTTACTTTTTTTCTAATATCTAATATTAGTTGTGAAATTTCATTTAAAGATAAATTAAATTGCTTAGAACATTTTTTTAAATCAAATTGTTCTAGATTTATAAACTTCAATATATCTAATTCTCTAGATGTTATCTCTATATACTCAGCCTTTTCATGTTGCATAAATTATCCTCCTATCTATAAATATATATAATATCTTATGATTAATATATATTCTTATAAGCTAATACATTAGATATATTTTTATTCATTTGCGTAAAGTTTTTTATACACATCTAAGAATCCAGAAGCTAATTTATCTACCTTTACTTCCCACTCCTTATTTTTTCCTTCATCAGGACAATAATGTATCTGTACATCATCTACAGATACCCCTTCATAATAAATAGCTCCTTTTGTAAGGTAGTTTTTAGCAAGGTGCTTAGCGGTATATAAGACTGATTCATATTGAGTAGAAAATAATTTTCCCTTCGATTCATCTGTATAGACTTCAAATCCAGTTAAATTATTATCTTCAACAGCTCTTCTTGATGTAGCAAATCCACTTTCAAGAGCTACTATAGCTGCCATTGTAAATGCATTTACACCATAAAGTTCCTCGGCATCGACAAATGCCTCTGAAAGATGAATCATAGTAGATGCACCTTTATAATTCTCAAATACATTCTCAAGTTCTTCTTTTTTTACTCCACTTTCAACAGTAATATCTTCTCTTTTATAGGTAATATTTGAGGCTCTATTTTTTTCTATGAGCCTTACATTTTCTTTATTTAAATTTTCTTTAGTACTAGATAGAACATAGCTTTTTATTTTAATATTTTCGTTCACTTTCTCATTTGATGAAGATATAAATATTATAAATGAAACTACAAGTATACATATTACAATAGATTCTTTAATAAATTTCATACTATTTTTCTCCTTATTGAACAATAAATATTGTTTTAATATATATTCAACTCTATAATTGGCATTCCCTTTATATAATTTAATACAAAATTTTGCTATATACTTCATCTTTAATCTTTAATATATATTTTTTTCAAATAAAATGTAAATAAAAAGTCCTAATAAATTAATACTAGGACTTTTTATTTACATTTTATTTAATTGTTCTTATATTTACAATTGGTTTTCTTAACATATAATCTTTATCTACTTTAACATCTAACTTCATTTTAACAATTTGTCTTGCATGTGGAGCAGATTCTATCTCTTCATCATCTTCATTGTACATTTCAAGAATTGTTGCATTAACTGTTTCTTTAAATGGACCTATAACTTCTATTTTATCTAACACATTCATTTTGTTTCTTTGCTCTACTATATAAAGGCCAGTTTCTTCTTCATAATCCCTAACTATTCCTATAAAATCATAATTTCTTATATATGAAGCTGAGTCATAGTTGTGTGCTTTTTCGCTTGGTCTATCAATGAAAAATCCAGTACTATAATCTCTATGACTTCCCTTTTTAAGTTCTTCTAGCCACATAGGATTAAATTTCCAATCAGTAGGGTTTTTGTAATACTCATCAAGTGCCATTCTGTATGCTCTAACAGTAGTAGCCACATAATACGCCGTTTTCATTCTACCTTCTATTTTTAAGCTTGTTATACCACTTTCAATTATTTGTGGTATGTATTCTATCATACATAAATCTTTTGAATTAAAGAAAAATGAAGAATCTATTTCATCTACAACTTTTTCATACTGACCAGGATTAACTTCATCAACTAAAGTATATTTCCATCTACAAGGTTGAGCGCAAGCACCTCTGTTTGCATCTCTTCCTGTTGTATAGTTACTTATTACACATTTTCCTGAATATGACATACACATAGCTCCATGAACAAAAGCTTCTATATCCATATCTTCAGCAGCATTGTCTCTTATTTCTTTTATTTCCTTAAATGATAATTCTCTAGCCATAACTACTCTTTTAGCACCTTCTTTATACCAAAAGTTTGATGCTAATGAATTAGTTGTACTAGCTTGAGTACTAATGTGTATTTCCATGTTAGGTATTGTTTCTTTAACTATAGTAAATATACCAGGATCACTTACAATAACTGCATCTACATTTATTCTATCTAATTCTAATAAATATGCTTTTAGTTGGTCTAATTCTTCATTTCTTGGTATTATATTTACTGTAACGAAAACTCTCTTTCCTCTTTCATGTGCAAATTCTACACCTTCAGCCATTTGCTCTATAGTAAAGTTTTTAGCAGCCGATCTCATGCCAAATATTTCTCCACCAAGATAAACAGCATCTGCACCATAAGTAAAAGCTATTTTTAATCTTTCTAAGTCACCTGCTGGTGCTAGTAATTCCACTTTAAGATCGGAAGAGCGTCGTGTAGGGAAAGAGTGTCCTAGGTGTGTAGAT
>ERZ1463036.344-NODE-344-length-10310-cov-10.377279_pt1 | contig 10310 bp, 11 predicted proteins | sample MGYA00564485_ERZ1463036 | MGnify/ENA primary metagenome ERZ1463036 (study PRJEB39244, sample SAMEA3635127) | Helicobacter pylori | study: EMG produced TPA metagenomics assembly of PRJEB11511 data set (Assembly of a 5300-year-old Helicobacter pylori... | reverse complement strand
TTTACACCAATTTCTATTATTTTATAACCTATTTAAATAAATATTTATTACATTAAAAAAAAATGAGAGGAATTAAAACCCTCTCATTTATTCCCTATAAAGATGAACTCTCAGTTACAACCCAATAACCACTAAGATCTTCTAATCTTTCTAACATATCACCCTTATTATCTTCTAATCCTAAGAAGTTTACAGTACCTTCTATAAAATCTTTACCATCAAAGATTTCAGCATAATCACTGTAGAAGTAAGGATAATCAGCATCTTTTTCTTTAACTGCATCTTTTATAGTAGCAACTAAATCTCTGAAAGATATTACCCCACCTTCTTCACTTATATGAGTGTATATCTTACCATCTCTAAAAGCTACTGGAATATTTCCATAAAGATGAACTGCTGATATAAAACCTAATCTCTTAGTTTCTATAAAACCATCTGCATTCCATTGCATATCTACCATATTATTTTTTACTACTTTCATATTATATCCTCCTAAATGTAAATAATGTTTTATGAGTAAGTTTGCCTACCTTGCGACCAAAAGCCTTACTTCCTTGACTTTTTAGCAATTTCCAAGCTTCTTGTATTTCTCTAAATTTTCCTTCATTACCACTAGACTTGTCTGGATGATATTTTTTCACTAAACTTCTATACACAGATTTAGCTTCTTCCTCAGACATCTGTGGATTTATACCTAATACCTTATAAGGATTTACAATCACAAGAAAACTCACCTCCCCTACTATACTAAAAACCAACCTTAAAGAAAACTATTAAAAACCGTACACCTTTTAAAACTATTTTAATACTTTTTAGATTCCTCTATAATATTTTTTACAGATTTACTAAAACTTTTTAAACCACTAAATATTCTTCTACCACCTTTAACTGCAACTCTACCTCCTGCACTAACACCAGTGGCAAATAAACCCCCAGTTACCCCTATTGATTTCATTATTATTCCATATCTATCAGACCTTATAGTATTCTTAGTAAAACTCCAAGAACTCTTACTAGCTCTACCTAATATTTCTTCTGAGTAATTAGCAAACTTAGTAGCTGCTTTTGGATGATAAAATATATCATCATTTTTAATTTGCTCCATATAAGTATCTCTATAAAATAACTTAGTACCAATGCACAAACACTGTAATGCTTTTAAGTCTCTAAAGAAATAATCTACAGAAATTTGCGAACCATAACCCATTCCATAAGATACATAATCATATACAAAATTAATAGAATCAAATTCTAAATCCCTCAATCTAGGCATTTGATGTATTAAACTATAATTAAATAACCTTCCTATACAACCTGCATCTAACTCTCTTCTAACATCATAAGGAATACCCCTAGCAAATAATTCTCCTGCTTTACATCTATAATAGTACCCATTGACTACAATAGAACCACCAACCATCTTAAAAGATACTATATTCTCCAAACCACCAAATCTTTTAATAACATCATTAGTTATGAGATTAACTAAATCCTCATAACTCTCTACCCCACCATTGAATTCTATTCTTTCATTAAATACAGTCTCATCTGTAGAACCGAAATCTGACCTTCCAAAATCCTTATTATTAACAAAGTCATACTCAGAACCACTAGGTGGGGGCGTTTTTACATAAATACCTAACTCTGCTAATCTTCTAAGCAACTCCTGTATCTCAGCTTCCTTTGTTCCAGCATTTCTAAGCACATCTTCAGAAGATGGCTCTTCTTCGATAGGAGTATAAAAATCATCAAATAAATCTATTTCTTCATCATCTTTGATTTCTTTATAAAGATTTTCACTATCTTCACTAAAAATATTATCATAATAATCGTTATCATCATCAAACTCTTCGATATCACCAGTAGTATCGTCCATAAAATCAGAAACACTCATACCATCTGAATAAGAGAAATCATCTGTACCATCACCCATACCCCCTAATCCAAATAAAGAAGGGTTAAATCTAACAAACTCACTTATTACAGGATTAGTCTGTACATTAGATATAGCTGGGTTCATTCCTTTTAAAGCCTCTACAATATCTTTAACAGTAAAACACCACTCAGGTCTTAAATCAGTTATAAAATCAAACCAATTACCATTATAACCTAACTTCTCAACCACATAATCAGCAATCCTACCTGATTTCTCAAGTCTAGCAGAATAATTATTAATACCCATTAGTTTTAAATAACCTTCAAATCCAACTGCTTCATGTATAAATGAACCATCTGCATTAGGATTCTCAGCTATAATCTCATCTCTACTAACCCAATCTTTTCCTGGTTCATTACCTGCACATCTAGAGAACATACCCTCTGTATATAAATCCCCTGGTTTAGCGTCATTAAGAACTAAGAATGGCTTAAAGAAAGTACACCCATTAGCAATACCTATATTAACCTGAGCATTACCCCCTACTATTTTCTTTCTGGTATCTTCAGTAAAAGAATTTAAATAAGCAAAATTACTAGCCTTATCATCTAATCTACCATAAGATTTAGATGCTTTACTAGTCTGAGCAAGATATACATCTCTCCCCTCTTCTACATTTCTACCAAAGAAAGCATCACAAGTCTTAAACCCTACTAAACTAAATGGAAAACTAGCAGACTGTATATTTATTTTACTTAACATAGTAGATGCATTAGATGAAACTCCTGTCTTTCCTGTTGATTTATACCTACCTGATGCAGAAGATTCTTCAATCAAAGACCTAAATAACTTAAAGTCTAAAGCACCGTACCCTAAATGCTGACCAATAACAAATACATCACTAAGTTCTATTTCCTTCTGATTGAAACCTGCGTCCCTTTTAGTACTTAAAAATTCTAAATCACTAACTAAAGAATTTAAATATGATACTGCATATAAACTAGCATTATTATATGATAAATCAAAATCACGCATTAGCTTATCTTTCTCATACCCCTTCAGTTTATCATTCTGTAACTTTCCTACATCTAACATATAAGTACTTGGAGGTATCTTAGATAACACCTTTTCTATTATATTTGAGTAGCTTTCTTGGAAGTTCTTAAATTCATCAGCTACAAGAAGAATACCATCTTCACCACCAAGGTTAGGATTATTAAGCTGTCCATCACCCCTAGCAACTATTATTGCCATTACAAGCTTTAAAGCTCTCATATAGAATAAATCACCAAATGAATCCCAACTCTTAGGTAAGTCCAATAACTGACACACATAATCTGGAACATTATTCCAATTAACCATAGAATCTATATTACTAAACTGACCATAAGTATCATACTGCTCACCATAACCTCCACCATTAATTGCAAACATACGAGGACTTAAACTCTTAAACAATGATGCCATATCTGGCTTTCTATCTAAATAAAATATAGCCTTATTAGAATAAATACCACTAGCAAGTATATTCATAGTCATAACGCCCTTACCAGCTCTACTACCTGCTACAATATGATGAGTAAGCCTACTTCCTAGAGATACACCATTCTTCCCATTCTTTAATATAGTACCATCTTCAAACATACCTAATATCATATTATCCCAAGTAGGTTGTACCCCTTGGTTCTGTAATGCCAAATATGCTTTGTATGCAAATAAAGGACTAGCCTGAGAACTATTATGATTAAACTCATGAGCATACTCCTTAATAAATGTTTCCTCCTCAAACCTAGGCTTATAAGAGAAAGGAACATCTCCAGTAGAACCCATAAAAGCTCTATTAATTATATCAGAAGTTAAATCACTTACCCCTAACTTATTTGAAGGGTCGCAAATCCTAACCTTAAAGGCAAATATATCTTCATCTATACCTCTCTTTTGACATTTATAATCAACCATAAGCAAACATAAAGATAAACACCTTTGTAAATATACTAAATAATCTTGCAACCTAGATGCTAATTCATCATTAAAATAATCACCATCTTCAGCAGATAAGTAAATAAACTTAACAACAGAACTCCCTACAACAGACATAAGACTTTTCATAACTTCTGTTTTACAATAAGCACTCCAATTAGAGGAATTAGCATGACTTTCATAAGTATTAGTAGAATCTTGATTATCTCCACTAGGTGCTTTTCTACCATAAGCATACTCTAATAATTTATTAGGAAAGTACAATAATCTACTTTCTCTATTTATATATGCTTCATAAATAGTATCAGCTATTTTAACATTAGACCTAGAAGGTACTTCGATAAAATCTAATTTTTCATTGAAAAGTTTATACATATTCATAACAGATATATTAAACTTCTTAACTACTAACTTATTTCCCGATAAGCCTAACATTCCTTCCTTAGCCAATATACCAGCTGGAGTAACTACCTCATACCCTGATTCAAATAATGAAGTATATCTCTTTGCTAACTCATTAACAACACCCTTATAAAACTGATAATAATAAGCCTTAATACTATCCTTAGCCTCATCTAAGCTCATTTTTTCACTACTACTTGTACTATCTTCATCATACTCTTCTTCAGATAAAATATCCTCATTAGAAGAAATAGTATCCTTTTCACCAATAAATCCTTCTAAACCCAAAGATTTAGTAATCCAAGCAAGGACTTCCTCAACCCCTACCCTACAAGCTACTAATCCTTCCTTTTTCGCTAAAATAAGAGCTCTCTCTTCACTAACCCTAACTTCATCACCTTTACTAAAAGATAATAAAACAATGCAATTTAAATAAATCTCTCTTGATAAATTATCATCATCACCATTAACTATGATACCATACTCTCTAAGTACCCCATTGAAATCCTTACATTTACTAAGTCTAGTACCTGCCATAGCTCTAAAGTAATTTTCAAATTTCCTAATAGTATCATCAGTTAAACTAATATTTTTAACTAACTCATTTATACCATCAACAAGCATTTAATACACCTCCACTTCTTCTTGTATTAAACTTTTCTAAGAATTCTAAAACAAATATCTAAACAAAAAAATAAGGTTAGAAACTAATACCAATTAATCTCTAACCTTATGACACATTAAACCTCAAAACCAACCAACTCTCCAAGAAACATAAAGTACCCCTCTATACTTTCAGTATTTGAAGGTTTCTTAATATAAGTATTTCTTAGATTTCCACTAGGAATAGACTTTTCACACATAATTAAGGCTATTCCTACCAAATCCCTATACCCCTTACTAACTAAGGTTTTTATAGATTCAATACAAATATCATCTAAAATTTCTACTAAATTTATAAAGCCCCTACCCCTATCTGTATAAGTATCGACTTTATTACTATCAAAAGACTTATTAGACTTATCTAATACCCCAAATCTTTCATAGCTCTTTAACAGGTAATCTCTGTCACTACAACCCTCTAAAAGTTCAGATGCCTTTACTGTACTAAATCCTTCAAAAACATCATATCTCCTCTTTATACAACTACCACACACTCTGAATATATCACTCTTAACTTTATCCTCGCTACCCCTAGAGAGTAAGCTAAGGAGATTGTCAAACCTCTTTAAATAAGGAACAATATCATCATCATACTTAATAATATTTCCTAATTTTTCATTAAACTCTTTATCACTAATCACTTTATCTTTATAAGATAAGTAAGTTTTATAATCGTCCTCAAACTTTCTAAAATGCATAGCAAGTTTTCCACGATCATCATCCAACTTATAGTATTTAGGTCTTAAATAGTAATTTCTATACCAATTACCATAACCCACATCCCTGTACTCCAATTTCAAAGGAGAACTCTCATCTAAAACTAAAGCATAATTAAAATCTTTTTTATTATTTTGATAAGCTAATCTAATCCACTCATCACTACCTAAAGGAAACTCTCCATAACCAAAATATCTTAATCTCGAAGTGGTACTAACTAATCCATTAACATACCCCACTAAATCGACTACGGATGTTTCCATATATAAAGTATCTACATAAATTTCTTCTAAACAAGAAAAACTTCTCCTATTTAGAATACTATTTAATTTAGAAGTTCCACCACTCTTCAGTAATCTATTCAAATCAGATTCAACCTGTTCTAAGTCTAACTTAACTACCTTAGAACCACCAAAACCTCCTACATGATGTATAACTAATATATAATTTCTACTAATAACTAAAACTCTAATATTGTTAGGAGTCCAATCATGGATAATAGTATTCTTACTATCCATAACTTTATTACCTCCTAAGGCTTCTTTTAACTTATCATGAATATAACCCATAAGACCTCCTATGATTTTAATATTTATAAAATATAAATATATCTAAAAACCATAGAATACTATTCACTATTTAAAAAACGCCAATGTTCTTAAATACTCACTTATTTCATAAGTAAAAGCGATTTTAACTGATAAAATTCTTTTAACCTCTTCCATAACTCTCTTAACCATATCAAAATCTATTCTAGTACCCCCTTTATGCGTTGATACTAAAGTAGCTAATGAAAGTCTAAGATTTTCAGAATTAAAGAAATATTTGCTATCACTAACAACCTTATCTAAAAGTAAATCTCTAATATCATCATGCCTAACAACAGGAAGTACATATTCCATTCTCTGTACATTCACCAAACTAGATATAACATGAAGAGGAACATTCCTATCATGAGCTAACTGTACAAGTTCACTACAAGACTTATCATAATTCTCAATAGATTTGATAACAAAGGCAAAATCTTTATCGCTAAAATCACTAATCAAAATTTTTCACCTCCTTTCATAAAAGGAAAAAGAGGTAGATTAATAAACCACCTCTTCCTATAACATTAAAGTTTACCTACTTTATATTTTAAACCAAATCTAAAATATCTGCAATACATTAAATTAAAGATGGCTGTTCAATACTCATAAGCACCCCCTATTCTTTTTTTTAATAGAAAATACCAATAAATGTTCATCGCTAATAATATAATTATCTAACCCTAATAATTTAAGGTTCTAATTTTACCCGTTATTCTATTTTTGATTACAAGTTCACTAGTTAAATTCTTAAGAACTAACCAATTACAAGGATTAAGTCTTCTCTCCTTCATAAGCATCTTTTGAACCCTAGTAGGATTTTTCCCTTTCATACCTAACACCTCACCTTACATAATTCCATAAGAGATAGTTCTACCCATATTAACTACCCCTATGTCGTTTCTTACAATGACCTTTAAATCATTAACATTAATATTTAAGCAATGACTATCAGAACTATCAAAATGCTTAATAACAATATCTACTCCATTAAAGAAGTAAGTAGCATAAGGAAGAACCCCATCAATAATTCCATCCTCTAACCTGTTTAAAATACTATCAGCCTCACATCTACTAATCTTTATACTATTGCCAGTAACAGTATCCTTTATAATTAATATGTCATCTAAACTCTCAGTTCTATACCTGAATACCATAAAACCCCTCCTAACAATATTTATCTTTGTAAACTCTCATAAGACCTAAGAATTTCTTTTCCATACCTTCTTTAACAATATCTAACTCATCATTACCTAAAGGATTTGAAAATCCCTGACAAAACTCAAATCCACCATCATAAGTTTTAACAGAAATCTCAGAAGGTACAGTAACTAAATTACCTTCCTCAATACCCTTAAAACCATTACAAGTTTCGTCATATTCATATAAACCTTTCCTCTCAGAATAATTAAAATCTAAACCCATACCCCAATTCCTATCTATATCTATTCTAAGTCTAGCAACATATAACCTATCCATATAAAAACCCTCCCACCTTTTATACTATGATACTATTTTATACTATTTTTATATAAAACTTAATGTATTTAATATAAAGAAATAGAGAGGTTTTAGATACCTCTCTTAATAATCTTCTTCTTCACTATAATTATCATCAAGTAATGATAAATCTACATCACTAAATAAGAATACATCATCATTACTATACTCAACTCCATCTAAAGCAAAGACCTTAGCTTCATTCCCTGGTTTTTCAACATTATATAATTTACCTAGCTTATTCAAGCTATACTCAACAAATATAAACTGAAAACCACCCTCAGCAAAAATACTAATAATCTCAGATAATATTCTCTTAGCTTCAGAATGTAATCCTGATAATCTCTCATCAAGTATTAAGAGCCTTCTTCCTTTTCTAACTTCTATTAAGCATATAACAAACAATACAGATATAATCTGTCTCAATCCAGTACCACTCTGAATTGACATATCTAATCTTTCTCCCTTACCATTCTCTAACTCTACAACTATATGAGGTTTAGTACCCCCATATAGTTTCTTACTTAAGAATATTCTTCTAGTATCACCCTTAAATATTTCAGCTAAGGCTTTATTAATTACCCCTGATACGAATAGTAAGGTTGCTTCTGTATTATCATCAGATACCGTAGACAATAATTTCTGAGCATTCATAAGATTAACATAATCCTGCTGAGCCTTCTGAAGTTCTTTCTTCCTCTCAGCAATTCTTTTTTCTAATTTTTCCTTATCTTTTAAATCTCTATTCAGACTAGCTAAAACATCTGTATAATACAAAATATCACCTCTAAACCCTAACTTGTATAGTAGAGAACCAACCTCCAGTAGCATCTTTAACATAAAGCATATACCCAGTAGGTCCAGTCTTAACAAAATATAAGAATAACTGGTCTGGGAATACACTATCATCACCAACAATAGTCTTTACCAACACAGGAACTGATATCTTAAACTTAAGATTATCTACATCACCTTTTTTATTATTAACTGGAATAACTTGCATGAAACCATCATTAGATACTTCTAACCCTAAATCCTTCATTTGAGCTACCCCATCTTGAGAAGATACCATCATTCTCTTAAGAACATCTTTTAAGTATAATCTATCTAAAACTATACCATTATCAGTATTCATTCTCTTAACATAAGGTTCATGTCTTACCCTAACGTTTTGGTATTTAAGGAAAGCTTCAGTCATACCTGATTGAATACATAAATACCTATCAATACGCTGAACATCTATACTCTCAACACCTTCACATAACCTCTTTAAGAAATTAACAGAAGAATAACCTAATGTTAAACCTTTAAAAGAGTCTGGTAACTTATTTACAAAAAATGAACTAATATAAGATGCAGTTACAAATATATAATCAGCAGAGAAATTTAACTTACTCACCAAACTACTAGCAGAATCATTACTCATTAAAGGGAATAATGAATCTATATAAAGTAATAAATCTCCACTTAAGATACTATCTGGATCACTAGGGAATTCCATATGTATCTCCTTATTAACAGAATCTAATATAGGTATATTATCTAAATTAAAGCGACTAGTTTGTGCTAATCTTGCATCTTCCTCATTAATAGCCTCCTCATGAACAATAACTCTAATCTTATTGTTTGAAGGATTCTTTTCAAACTCTATATAATTTACCTTTGTCTTATATAAAGAATTATAACTAGATATAATCTTATTAAGGTCAGCAGATTTAACTTGAAAATCCCAATTTCCCTCTACCCCTTCAGTTTCTACATCATTCATTCTAGTTCTAGCAAATGTTAAAGCACTATAACCAACTACAGTTACCTCATCTTTCTCAACTAAGAATATTACATTTTTCATTTTATCATCTACTGTTTTATCAGAAAGTATTGTATTAACATATCCCAATACCGTTGATAACTCAGAATAACTTACTTTAGCTTTCATACTATACCTCCTATTTACTAACTATTAATAAAACATATATCTAAAGGATATATCCAATATAAATAACATATTTAAAGCACATATTACCTAATCAAATAATAAAAGAGTAAGTAGAAATAACCACTTACTCTTATATAGCCAAATTCTATACTCATCAATCTAATGACAACATATAATTATAATGACTAACTAACCTTAATTACTGGTAATTAAGCCTTTCTTATTGAAAAAGTCCCTCTCCAAACTCACTATGCATAAGATTTTCATTAGTACCTAACACTAATGAACTTCTTTCTATTTTTCCATTAGCAGTTGCTACAATTTTTAATCTATGGAACTTACCACTAATATCTTTAACAAAGATAAAGAAAGTTAACTCTCCATTTTCATAAAAACTAGCAGATGATTTATGCCATGCATTTTGTATCTTTTCTTTAATTAATACCCCTTCTACGTTTTCTCCTGCTACTTCTTCCTTAGAAACTAACTTAGCTTCATTTTTATCAAAATCAAACTCCACAAAATACTTATCGCTAATATTAAATGCCTTAAAAACCCTTTTCATAAAACTACCTCCTACTGTTTTTTAATAAATATAATCATATATTAACATACTATTAGTATAAAAATAATGTAATTAGATCGGAAG
>ERZ1463036.342-NODE-342-length-10317-cov-8.416780_pt1 | contig 10317 bp, 12 predicted proteins | sample MGYA00564485_ERZ1463036 | MGnify/ENA primary metagenome ERZ1463036 (study PRJEB39244, sample SAMEA3635127) | Helicobacter pylori | study: EMG produced TPA metagenomics assembly of PRJEB11511 data set (Assembly of a 5300-year-old Helicobacter pylori... | reverse complement strand
ATGTACAATTTTATTTAAAGGGAAGGAATATTATGCATGAAAAGGTAATGGCATCACATTTTGATGATCTTGTGAAGCTTACAGATTTATTAAAAAGATATGTAGATTCTTATAGGCTTTTAGTTTCAAGTGCAGCAGAACTTAACACTATATCTGAAAGAAGAACAAAGGAAGTTGAAAGGGCTATAGATAGAGTTAATGAAATAGGTGGAGTTATTGATGATCTAATTAATGTAATAGAAAAATATCAGGAAGGTTATTTAAGATATAGTAAATTTAAAAATGATATAGTTGTTTCAAATTATGAAAAAGGGAAAATAAAAAATGGACTTACAGAAGTAATTCAGACAGAAATAAATAATGAACTTAATTTTTTTAATGCTTCTTATGAAAAAAGAGAAGATGAAAAATAAAATATCCCAGGTAATAAAAACCTGGGATATAAAAATTATAATTTCTTTAATTTTAAATTACTTACCATTAAATAAGATCCTAAAATCATTAGTATGACTGGTATTATTGTATTAATATTTTGTATTTTAATATAACATGCTATAATTGCGAAAAGTGCCATGAAACAACCTGCAATTGTAATAGGTATTCCTGTAAATACACCATTAAATGTAGATATGTTGTATCTAGCTAGTCTAAAAGCCCCACAAATTGGGAAGGCTAAAAGAATTATGTAACCTAATAATCCTAATGGACCAAATGAATTTAAATTAAATAAAGAATATATTAAAAGTGAAGGTGCAACTCCAAATGATACAAGATCAGCTAAAGAATCTAATTCCTTACCAACTTCACTTGATACTTGTAAGTATCTGGCAATCCTTCCGTCATACCTGTCTACTAAACCTGCTAATAATATAAGGATAGCAGCTTGAATATATTTTCCTCCATCAGTGAAGGTTGATAAAATTGATAAAACTCCACATGATAAATTAATAAAGGTAAATATATTAGGAATACAACTTTTTTTCATATAACCACTCCTAAAAATCATAAATAACTTACAATAAATAATTATATCATACAAATTATTATATTACTAAGTATAAAAGAAGATTTAAGAAAAAATTTAGGTAGTGTTGATTTTTAATAAATTTATACTGTTTTTAAATTAGTAGACAATGTAAAAAGTGACAGGTATAATATAAATTAATGCTATAACAAGGAGGAAGAAAAAAATGAAAAAGGTACGTTTCATTTATAATCCTTATTCTGGAGAAAATGCAATAGTAAATGAATTAGATAATGTTATAAAAATTCATCATAATGCAGGATATCAAATAATTCCATATAGAATAGAAAGAGGACGAGATATAATTGAAGCATTAGATTGTATTGATGAAAGTTATTCATATGTTCTTATAGCGGGAGGCGATGGAACAGTGGATACTGTTTTAAATGCAATGATGAAGAGAAATATAAAACTTCCAATAGCAATACTTCCAGTTGGAACAGCAAATGACTTTGGTAAATTTTTAGATATGCCTAGTAATGTAAAAGAGGCATGTAAAAGAATAATTAATTCAAAACCACAAAAGGTGGATATTGGTAAAATAAATGATAAATATTTTATAAATGTTGCAAGCACAGGGCTTTTCACTGATATATCACAAAAGACTGATTTACATCTTAAAAATGCAATAGGAAAGCTAGCTTATTATATTAAAGGATTAGAAGAATTACCTAATTTTAGAAAACTTAAAGTTAACTTAAAATCAAAACAATATAATTATGATGGAGAAATGTACTTATTATTATTATTTAATGGAAAAACGGCAGGAAATTTAAATCTAGCAACAAAGGCAGATGCTCAAGATGGTATGCTTGATTTAATCTTATTTAAGGCTGTGCCATTAATTGAACTTTTACCTCTTTTCTTGAAGGTTTTAAGAGGAGATCATTTAGACTCGGAAAAGGTAGTTTATTTTAAGACAGATGATATTTTAATTGAGTGTGATGAGGATATAGTTACTGATATTGATGGAGAGAAGGGGCCTGAATTTCCATTAAGAGTTCAGTGCATAAAGGATGGAATAGAAATTCTAGGATTAAAGGAATAAATATAAACTCTCATAAATTATGAGGGTTTTTATAATATTTATTAATAGATAAATTTTGAAAAAATGTTGCCTTTTTAAACGAATATAATATAATAAAAACATAGATTATTTTTATTATTAAAAATTAACTAAGGTTTTGTTATGTGCAAAACCATTTTTTATTGTGCAATAATTTATAAATTTCAATAAATAAGGATGGTGTTTTTAAATGGAGGCTGGACCTCAGTTGGGCGATAAACCAAAACTCAATAATATGTCTTAGGGTAAACCTCTATTTAATTTTTAAGCTATAGATAGATTTTGTTAATTAGGAAATAGTTTTATTAGGTTTCTCTAAGATAATAGAGGGGAGATGAACTATTTTATGAAACAATTAACAGTTTTCTTATATACTAATATATTAGGAAATAAAATATATGATGAATTCAATGATGTTATTGGAGAATTAAAGGATGTTTATGTAACTACTGAAGATGGATATCCAAGAATAATAGGATATAAAGTTAAAAGAGATGGTTCTATTTATCATTATGAATTTAGAGATATCAATTTTTATGATAATGATGGAAAAGTAGTTATAAAAACAAAAGGAAGTAAAGAAATACTTCCAAGAACTTATAGTTATCTTTTATCTAGACACCTTTTAGATAAGAAGATAGTAGATATAAATGGAAAACAAGTTGTTCGTGTTGATGATTTAAGAATAGCAAAAATTGCAGGAGAGTATAGGGTTGTTGCAGTTGAAACAGGACCTCTTGCTAAATATAGAAGAATGGGAATCGGATGGCTTGCAAAATTTATTTATAAAATATTAGGCAAAAGCTATGATGACACAGTTTTAATGTGGGATGATGTTGAGTCATTAGAAATGATAAATAATAACTTAAAACTTCAGGTACCATATAAAAAGCTTTCAAAACTTCATCCAGCAGATCTTGCAGATATATTGGAAGAATTAGATAGTAAATCAAGAAAGCAAGTGTTTGAATCTTTAGACGAAGATTTAGCAGCTGATGCATTGGAAGAATTGGAACAGGAATATAAAGGTAAAATAATCAAAGAATTATCAGAAATTAAAGCAGCAGAGCTTTTGGAGAACATGCCAAGTGATGAAATTGCTGATCTTTTAGATGAACTTGATGAGGAAGAAAGAGAAAAAATATTAGTTAATCTTGAAAAAGAAGATGCTGATGAAGTAAAAGAACTTCTAGAATATGAAGATGAAACAGTCGGTAGTATAATGGCGAAGGATTTTATTTCCCTTAATTTAGATATAACAGTTAAAGAAACAATTGATATATTAAAGGAAATGGAACCAGATGAAGAAGTTATGTATTATATTTATATAACAGATAAAGAAGATAAGCTTCAAGGAATAATTTCTTTAAGAGATTTAATTTTAAGTGCTGGAGATAAAAAATTAAAAGAAATAATGGAAGATGATTTTAATGTATTAAAACATGAAGATGATATCGAAGAAGCTATTGAACTTGCAAACAAATATGATCTTTTATCAGTGCCTGTTGTAGATGAAGAGGAGAGGTTAGTTGGTATAGTTATAATTCATGATATTATAGATGAATACTTATATCCATTATGGAAAAAGAAAAATAAAAAAGCAAAAGAGAAGTAATAGTTTTGATAACTTTTTATGATTAAGCTCATTTAAAAATCTTAATCATAAAAAGTTTTTATTTAAATTTCATAAATATTAAATAATAGTAAATTTTATGGTATAATCATGCAAATGTTTAAATAGGATATTAATTAGTAAACGGTTTGATATTGTTTAAACAAAAAATAATTTGAGGGGAGAAAATAATATTGAAACTAACAATTAAAAAAAGGAAAAACATAGCTTTAATAGCTCATGATAATAAAAAGAAAGAGTTAATAGAATGGGCAAATGAGCATAAGGAAATATTAAAAGAACATAATCTTTGTGGTACAGGGACTACCGCAAAACTTATTTCTAATGAAACAGGATTAAAAGTTCATCCATATAAAAGTGGACCAATTGGGGGTGACCAGCAAATAGGTGCTGCAATAATAAATGGAGAAGTTGATTTTATGATATTTTTCTGGGATCCACTTACAGCAATGCCTCATGATCCAGATGTTAAGGCTTTATTCAGAATAGGAGTATTATATGATATACCAGTGGCAATGAATAGAGCTACATCAGATTTTTTGCTTAAATCTTCTCTTATAGATGAAGATTATATAAGAAACACAATGGAAGAAGAAATAACATTTTAAAATTTATACTACTTTACATTAAAATAAGGGTTTTTCTAAAAAAGACTAAATTCAAATATTTAGTCTTTTTTTAGTTTTTTATTTTATAAATTAAAAAAAGTGTTGACAATAAAAAAAGAATGAATATAATAATAAATATAAAACATATCAGAATACTCGGAATTAAAAACTAAGAAAAAGGAGAGTAATATAAAGAAAGATTACAGAGAGAAAAGGACTGCTGAGAACTTTTTATCAAGAATTTATATGAAGTGCCCTTTAGAGTTGAAAACCCTAAAAGTTATAGTAAGGTTATCCGGAATCACCCGTTATAGTGATAAAGTATATTAATGTACTTGAATTGAGTTGGAATTAGTTTTTACTAATTTAATTAGAGTGGAACCGCGGATTTTACTTCGTCTCTATAATTTTAGAGAGGGAGTTTTTTTATATTTAAAATAATATAAAATTATTACATTGTTAATTTTACTAGTAAATAAAATTGGAAATTTAAAAATAAATTAAAAAATGGAGGAACTTAATATGATTTATAATAGTAGTTTAGAAATGATTGGAAACACACCAATTCTTAAAATTAAAAATACTGAAGATAATATGGCGGATATTTATGTAAAACTTGAGAAGTTCAATGTTGGAGGAAGTGTTAAAGATAGAGCTGCTCTTGGAATGATTGAAAAAGCTGAAAAATTAGGATTATTAAAAGAAGGATCAGTTATAGTAGAACCAACAAGTGGAAATACAGGAATTGCTCTTGCAATGATAGGAAGATTAAAAGGATATAAAGTTATAATAGTTATGCCAGATACAATGAGTGCAGAAAGAAGAGCACTTATAAAGGCTTATGGAGCTCAGCTTATTTTAACAGATGGAGTTAAAGGAATGAAAGGTGCAATTGAAAAGGCAGAGGAACTTTCAAAAAATGATGGATATTTTATTCCTCAACAATTTGAAAATATAGCAAATCCAGAAAAGCATTATGAAACTACTGCAGAAGAAATTTTCAAGGATATACCTGATTTAGATGTATTTGTTGCAAGTGTTGGAACTGGTGGAACTATTACAGGAATATCCCAAAAATTAAAAGAAAATATAAAAGGACTTAAGACAATTGCAGTAGAACCAAAAAATTCAGAAGTTTTACAAGGTGGAAAACCAGGACCACATAAGATACAAGGTATTGGGGCAGGATTTATTCCTTCAATATACAAAAGTGAATATGTAGATGAAGTTAGAAGCGTAACTGATGATGAAGCTTTCAAAGCAGCTAAAGAGTTTGCGGTAAATGAAGGTGTTTTAATTGGTATATCATCAGGAAGTGCATTACATGTAGCTATTGAAGTTGCAAAAGAAATTGGAAAAGGAAAGAAAGTATTATTAGTTGCACCAGATGGTGGAGAAAAATATATATCAATGGGATTATACGATTAAAATAAAAATTTAGCTAAAAATAAGTTTTAATAAAAAGGGGGGGATCGCTGTGTTTAAAAATTTAAAATATGATTTAAATAGAATATTAGAAGAAGATCCAGCAGCTAGGAGTAAAATAGAAGTATTTCTTCTATATCCGTCTGTTAATGCTTTAATAGCTTATAGACTAGCTCATAAATTATACAATCACAAATTATTTTTCCTAGCAAGATTAATATCTCAATTAAGTAGGTTTTTTACAGGAATAGAAATACATCCAGGAGCAAAAATAGGAAGAGGGTTATTTATTGATCATGGAATGGGCGTTGTAATTGGGGAAACAGCAGAAGTTGGAGATAATGTTACGATATATCATGGAGTAACATTAGGTGGAACTGGAAAGGATAAAGGAAAGAGACATCCAACTGTAGGAAACAATGTTATAATAGGAGCTGGAGCTAAAGTTTTAGGTCCAATTTATATAGGAGATAATGTAAAAATTGGAGCTAATTCAGTTGTATTAAAAGATATTAATAATAATTCTACTGCTGTAGGAATACCAGCTAAAGTTATAAAAAAGACAGAAGCAAAAATAATAGAGATAAAAGATATTAAAGGTGAAAGCAAAAGAATATATAATGATATGGTTATTTAAAATTAATTATTTTAGGAGACAATAAAATATAATGAGCAAAGGCATAGAAAAGAGAAAAAAAATATTAGAATTTTGCAAAACCTTAAATTTAGATTTAATTGGTTTTATAAAATGTAGAGATTTTGAAGAACTTAGGGAGTTTTATAATAATAGAAAAAAGTTTTCTCTAGAAAATGAATTTGAAGAGAAAGATATAGATAAAAGAATAAAACCAAATATTTATATGGAAAAGGGAAAGACTATAATTTCTATAGCTTTCCCTTATGCTACTTCTGAAAGTTTTTATAATAATGGATTTTCAATATATACAAAAGGTTTAGATTATCATAAAGTTGTACACTTTTATTTAGAAAAAATATGTGAATTTATTAAAGGTTTAGGTGGAGATTCAGTTGCATTAGTAGATAGCAATAGTTTACCTGAAAGATATATTGGAGCACTTTCTGGAATAGGTTTTATTGGTAAAAATAATATGCTTATTACAAATAAGTATGGTTCTTATGTTTTTTTAGGAGAAATAATAACTGATTTAGAAATTTATGAAGAAGATAAAGCTAACTTTAGTTCTATAAACAATTATTATGAATGTAAGGAATGTAATATTTGTTTTAAGGAATGTCCAACAAAATCAATAAATTCATTTAGAAAAAATCCAAATATTTGTTTGTCTTACTTAACTCAAAAGAAAGATTTAAGTGATAAGGAAATTAATTTGTTAAATGGAAGAATTTTTGGGTGTGATAGCTGTCAAATGAAATGTCCTTATAATAAAGATGTTGAATTTACTAATTTAGAAGAATTTAAAATAAAAAAATTTATGAGAGATGATAATGAAGATTTTATAATAAATCTTAAAAATGCAGAATTTAAAAATACTTATAAAATAACTTCTTGTGGGTGGAGAGGAAAAAATACTTTAATAAGAAATGCCATAATAAGAAAGAAAAAATTTAAAAAAGAAGACATAAGTAATATAAAAAGTGAGTCTCCTTATATTAAGGGTTATATAGATAGACTTTTATAAATAACTAGAATATAATATATTTTAGATTAATATTTAGGAAGTAGGTGGAATATCTTATGTTATCACCATTTATGGCGAAAATTATAGGAGTATTACCAGAAAATTTAGTAGTATTTGCTGGCAAAAAAATAACAGATAGATACATAAAGAAATATGCAAATATAAAAATTACAGGATATGAAAATTTAAAGAATATAGATAAGCCAATAGTATTTATATGCAATCATTTAAGTAATTCAGATGGATTAGTTTTAAATAAAATTTTAAAAAAGGATTTTGATCCATATTTTGTTGCAGGAATTAAATTATCAAATGATCCAATAACAAATATAGGAATAAAAATGGTTAAGAATATAACTATAAAACCTAATACTGCTGATAAAGATGCAATGACTAAGATGGTTAAGTCGGTAAGGTCTGGAGAAAATATTTTAATTTTCCCAGAAGGTACAAGAAGTAGAACAGGAGCGTTAATTGAAGGGAAAAAAGGTGTATTACTTCTTGCAAAAATTAAAAATGCAACAGTAGTTCCAATTGGGATGAGTGGAACAGAAAAACTTTTACCTATATGTTCTAATGGAGATATGGGGGGAGAGGTATGGCATAGTGCTAATGTAACAGTTAACTTTGGAAATCCAGTTGTTCTTCCAAAGAAGGAAAAAGAAGAAACTAAACATGAGTATGATGATAGATGTCTTAATGTACTTATGAAGTCTATAGCAAATCTTTTACCTGAAAATTATAGGGGTGTTTATAAAGATTAGAGGTGTAAATATGAAAAAGAGAACTAAAGAGATACTTGAAATACTTAAGGAAACATATCCAGATGCTAAATGTGAATTAAATTATAATTCACCATTTCAACTTTTAGTTGCTACAATTTTATCAGCTCAAACAACAGATAAAAAAGTAAATGAAGTTACAGAAACTTTATTTAAGGATTATCCAGATTTAGATTCTTTTTTAACTCTTACAAATGAGGATTTAGAAAAGAGAATAAAACAAATCGGATTATATAGAAATAAAGCTAAAAATTTAGTTCTTATGTGCAGACAGCTTAAAGAAAATTTTAATGGGGAAGTACCAAAAACAATGGAAGGAATAATGTCTTTAGCAGGGGCTGGTAGAAAAACAGCAAATGTAGTTTTATCTAATGCCTTTGGAGTGCCTTCAATTGCAGTTGATACCCATGTTTTTAGAGTTTCAAATAGATTAGCACTTGCAAATTCAAATAATGTTTTAGAAGTAGAAAAGCAACTTCAAAAGGAATTACCAAAAAAAGAATGGTCTCTTACTCATCATCTTTTAATATTTCATGGGAGAAGATGTTGTACATCACAAAGACCAAAATGTTTTGAATGTCCATTAAATCATATTTGTAAGTGGGAAGATAAGAAAAAATATATTTAAACTTAGTTAGGAGCTAATATCTGTTTTAGGTGAATGTTGGTTTTTGATAGTTCTTAAGGCTTACTATAATTGTTTATAAGATAGTTTTACGGTTTTATCTAAAATCAACACTACTTTAAATAAGAGTCAAATATAATAATTAAAAAAGTCAAAATAATAATTTTATTATTTTGACTTTTATTTTTAGATAATTATTAAAACTATAATTTTATAAATAAAAATTAATTAGCAGATTTTTTAGCTAATCTGTTATTGTATATAAACATTGAAATAGATGCTGCAATAACTATTGCATATCCGATAAAACTAAAAGTTGTAGGAACTTGGCCGAATAATATAAATCCTATAAAAGCAGTAAATATTATTTGAGTATAAGAATAAATTGAAATATCTTTAGCTGGTGCATATTTGTAAGCTGCTGTTATAGCGAATTGAGCAACAGAAGCTGCAACACCTGCCATTAATAAATATATTAGTTGTATAGAAGAAAATGGCTTAAAGTCTATTAAAACAAAAGGTAATGTAGATACTATTGAGAAGAATGAGAAAAAGAATACTATTGTAGGACCTTTTTCTTTTCCACCTAAAAATCTAACAAATGTATAAGCCCCTCCAGCACAAATTGCAGATGAAACACCTATTAATGCAGGTATTATTTCTAAACTAAAAGAAGGTCTTATTATAAATAAACTTCCTATGAAAGCAACTAATAAAATTATTATTTGATTTTTTGTAATCTTCTCCTTTAAGAAAAAACTAGAAAATATAATTACAAAAAATGGTGAAAGTTGATTAAGCATATTGGCATCAGCTAAAATTAAGTGTTCAATTGCATAAAAGTTAGCTATTATTCCGAGTGTTCCAAGTAATGATCTTCCAATTAAATATTTTCTATTTTCTTTTTTGCCAAAAAAACTATCTCCACTTTTCTTTATAATATAAAAAGCTACAAAGCAACTTACTAAGTTTCTAAAAAAGCTTTTCTCTATTGATGGAATATTTCCTGAAAGCTTAACGAAAGTGCTCATAATAGCAAAAGAAAGAGCTGAAATTATTAATAATATAATTGCTTTATTTTTTTTCTTCATATGATTTATCTCCTTATATTTTTATATGTTTACAATATACTATTCTTAATATAAATGCAAATTGATTACTAAAGTTATATATTTTAATTAAAAGTAGTGATATAATATTAAGGGTTAAATTAATATAATGGTTATAATAAGTAATTTTAAATATAATATATATTTGGAGGTACAATTATGAAAGTCGGAATTATAATGGGAGGTATCTCATCAGAAAGAGATATATCTTTAGATAGTGGTGAATCTATTCTACAAAATATAGATACTAATAAATATGATGTTGTTAAAATTGTAATAGATAAAAAGGATGATATAATTAATAAAGTAAAAAAAGAAAATATAGATTTTGCATTACAGATCGGAAGAGCGTCGTGTAGGGAAAGAGTGTCCTAGGTGTGTAGA
>ERZ1463036.341-NODE-341-length-10318-cov-7.942999_pt1 | contig 10318 bp, 6 predicted proteins | sample MGYA00564485_ERZ1463036 | MGnify/ENA primary metagenome ERZ1463036 (study PRJEB39244, sample SAMEA3635127) | Helicobacter pylori | study: EMG produced TPA metagenomics assembly of PRJEB11511 data set (Assembly of a 5300-year-old Helicobacter pylori... | reverse complement strand
CTACACACCTAGGACACTCTTTCCCTACACGACGCTCTTCCGATCTGGAGAAATCCCTTTTATTTTTTTGCTATAAACAAACTATTTGAGAATAATATAATTTGTATATAAAGATAATATTAATGATTAGTATTTTTAAAGTTTTACAAAGGTTGAAAAGGAAGATACGTTGAAATATAATTATATAGGTATAGTTTGATTTATAAATTATGAATTAAAAACAATTATTAATAAAAAAGTATCATAATAGAGGTGGTAAAATGTATAAATGTGCATTAATACTTGCAGCAGGCCAAGGAAAGAGAATAAAATCAGATATTCCTAAAGTATTACATAAGGTTTGCGGTAAGGAAATGGTTAATCATGTTATAGACAACATGAGAAAAGCAAACATAGAAGATGTAAATGTAATTATAGGAAAAGGTGCTGAGTTAGTTAAAGAAGGCACTAAAGAAAGAAATGTTTCATATTCTCTACAAGAAGAACAATTAGGTACTGGACATGCTGTTAAATGCGCTACAGATTTCTTAAAGGGAAAAAAGGGAACTGTTATAGTTTTTGCAGGAGATGCACCATTAACAAAGGAATCCACTATAGAAAACTTAATAAAAGAACATGAAGAAAACAAAAATTCAGCAACATTATTAAGTGCAATGGTTGAAGATCCAACTGGATATGGAAGAATTATTAGAGATTCTAATGGAGATGTTTTAAAAATAGTAGAACATAAAGATTGTAATGAGGAAGAGCTTCTTGTTAATGAAATGAATGCAGCAATGTATTGTTTTGATATAGAAGAATTACTAAATTCATTAGAAAAACTTTCAAATAATAATAATCAAGGAGAATACTACCTAACAGATGTAATAGGTATTCTTAAAGATGAAGGCAAAAAGATTGGAGCTGTTGTAACAGACTATGAAGATACAATAGGAGTAAATTCAAGAGTTCAACTTGCAGAAGCTGAAGAGATTTTAAGAAATAGAATTAATAATATCCATCTTAATAATGGAGTAACATTAATAGATCCAAAAGCAACTTATATAGGTGTTGATGTTAAAATAGGAAAAGATACAATTATATATCCAGGAACAATAATAGAAGGAAATACTGTTATAGGATCAGATTGTTTAATAATGCAAAATTGCAGAATAAAAGATAGCAAAATTAATGATGGTGCAACAATTGAATCATCAGTAATATTAGATAGTGAAATTGGTAAGAATACTACAGTTGGACCATTTGCTTATATAAGACCTGAAAGTAAAATTGGTGAAAAAGCAAGAATTGGAGATTTCGTAGAAATTAAGAAATCAACTATAGGAAATGGAACAAAGGTTTCACATTTAACTTATATAGGAGATGCTCAAGTTGGAGATGGATGTAACTTTGGATGTGGAACAGTAGTTGTTAATTATGATGGAAAAGTAAAGAATAAGACAATAATAGGAAATCATAGTTTCATAGGATGTAATACTAATTTAGTTTCTCCAGTAAGAGTTTATGATAACACTTATATTGCAGCAGGTTCTACAATTACTAATGATGTTGAAGAAGGTGACCTTGCAGTAGCTAGAGCAAAACAAAGAAACATCAAAGGCTGGGTAGAAAAGAAAGGTCTAATGAAGTAAATATTTGAATTTTATATAAAAATAGCTAAAGTTTGAGGAGGTCTTCGTTAATTATGTTAAGTCACGGAAAGAATATAAAAATATTCACAGGGAATTCGCATCCTGAATTAGCACAAGAAATTGCTAAAATTTTAGGATTAAAAGTAGGAGAAGGTACTGTAGGAACTTTTAGTGATGGAGAGATATCAGTAAATATTGGTGAAACTGTAAGAGGAGCTGATGTATTTATAGTACAATCAACTTGTTCACCAGTTAATAATAATTTAATGGAACTATTAATTATGATAGATGCTTTTAAAAGAGCATCAGCAGGTAGAATTACAGCTGTTATCCCATACTATGGTTATGCAAGACAAGATAGAAAAGCTAAGTCAAGAGATCCAATAACTGCAAAGTTAGTAGCTGATCTTTTAACAACAGCTGGAGCAGATAGAGTATTAACAATGGATTTACATGCAGCACAAATTCAAGGATACTTTAATATTCCAGTTGATCATTTAGTTGGATCACCAATACTCGCAAATTACTTTATTGAAAAAGGACTACAAGATAGAGATGATGTTGTAGTTGTATCACCAGATCTTGGTAGTGTAACAAGAGCTAGAAAGTTTGCAGATAGATTACATGCACCAATAGCAATTATTGATAAAAGAAGACCTAAAGCTAATGTATCTGAAATAATGAATATAATTGGAGATGTTGAAGGCAAGAAGTGTATATTGATAGATGATATGATAGATACTGCTGGAACAATTGCAAATGCTGCAAATGCATTAAAAGATTTAGGAGCTGAAAATGTATATGCTTGTTGTACTCATGGAGTATTATCAGGACCAGCTTTTGAAAGAATAAACAGTTCAGCAATAGAAGAATTGGTTATGCTAGATACTATTAAATTACCAGAAGGAATTAATAACAGTAAATTTAAATCAATATCAGTAGCTCCAATATTTGCAGAAGCTATAAAAAGAATTTATGATGATGAACCTATAAGCAAGCTATTTGAAGTGTAGTACATAATTGTTTATAAAATGTTTGTTAAAAATAAAAACCTCTAGATTTTGAACTAGAGGTTTTGAATTTAACCAAAATAGTTACGTATAGTTAATAATTTGTAACTTTTAGATAAAAACATACTAAAGTGTACTAAAAAATGATAAATTTATAATTAATAATGTTAAAGTTAATAATATAAAATATGGAGGTGCCACATATGGAAGGCGTTTTAGGAAAAGTACTAGTAGTTGATGATGATGAAAATATTTGTGAAGTCATAAATATGTATGTTAAAAGTGCTGGTTATGATACAAGAGTAGCTCATAATGGAAAAGAGGCAGAGGAATTATTTTTAGATTATAAACCAGATATAGTATTGTTAGATGTTATGATACCTAATATAGATGGAATAGATGTATTAAAATGGATAAGAAAAGAAGGAACAACTCCTGTAATAATGCTTACTGCAAAGGGAGATACATTTGATAAAGTTTTAGCTTTAGAACTTGGAGCAGACGATTACATAGTTAAACCATTTGAACCAAAAGAATTACTTGCAAGAGTTAAAGCTGTAATGAGAAGATATACAGCAGATAATACAAATAAAGAAGTAATTCAATACAATGATTTAACAATTGATGCTAATTCATATAGAGTAGTATACAAAAATAATGAAGTTAAGATGCCACCTAAAGAATTTGAACTATTATATTACCTAGCATGTAATAAAAATAGAGTATTTACAAGAGAGCAGTTATTATGTGAAGTTTGGGGATATGATTATCCAGGAGATTCAAGAACAGTTGATGTTCATGTTAAAAGACTTAGAGAAAAACTTCATTCAGGAGATACATGGCAAATAGAAACTGTTTGGGGGGTTGGCTACAAATTCGAGGTGAAATAGATGAAAAAAAATAGCTTATCATATAAGCTTATAATAACCTTTACTTTAATTTTGGCCACTGCACTTGTAGTAGTTGCTGGAGTTTTATCAATTTGGTTCAAACAATACTATTTTGATCAAAAAAAAGAGCAACTTAATAAAGAAAGTACAATTATAGAAAGTGCAGCTATCTCTTATTTAACTTTAGATAAGAGTTCCAATCTAACCACTTTGAAAAACGTAATGGACTTTGTTAGTAAAACAGTAGATGCAGAAATATTGATAACTGATAATTTAGGATATACATATGCAGTTTCTAGTAGTGCTCATGAAAATTATAAATTTTGTTCATTAGGAATTCCTAAAGAGGATATGAATGTATTAAAAAAAGGTGAGTCTATAGAGTACGGTAGTATAAAAACTACAACTAAAAATGATTACGTGTATTTAAAACCTATTTTTAACAAAAATTATTTTAGTGGTGTTATAGTTATGGTTATTCCTATAGATCGTATGCTTAATCCGATAATAAAGGTTAATGAAGTCATTTGGATTACAGCTATTATTGCCATAATTATTGGGGCTGTTGTAGTTTTCTTATATAGCAAGAAACTTTTAATTGATCCTATAGACAAAATTACTACAGCAGCTAGGAGATTATCTAAAGGTGGAGTAGAAGAAAGAGTTGATATAAAATCAAACAATGAAATTGGTGAACTTGCAGAGTCATTTAATATTATGGCTGAGTCTCTTCAACAAGTTGATGATAATAGAAGGATTTTTATATCAAATGTTTCTCACGAATTAAGATCGCCAATAACATCAATAAAAGGATTTATATCTGGAATACTAGATGGAGTAATTCCAAGAGATAAAGAAGGATACTATTTAAATATCGTATATGAAGAAACTGATAGATTATCAAGACTTATAAATGATTTATTAGATATATCAACTTTAGAATCAGGAAAGATAAAGCTTAATAAGCAAGAGATAGATATAAGCAATTTAATAAAATACACTATAGCAAAATTTGAAGGTGCTATAAACAACAAAGGTTTAACTGTTGATGTGGTATTAGAACAAGAACATCAGTACATTATAGGGGATAATGATAAGATAACTCAAGTTGTTACAAATTTAATAGATAATGCAATGAAATATAGCCATGAAAATGGTGAAATAAGAATTAATACTAAGTCAAAAGGTGATAAGGTATTTGTAAGTATATATAACGATGGAGAAACATTATCTAAGGAACAATTAGTTAAAATTTGGGATAGATTTTATAAAGCAGATGTATCTAGAACAAATAAGGTAAGCACAGGCCTTGGATTGCCAATAGTAAGATTAATTCTCACAGAACATGGAGAAGATATTTGGGTTGAAAACTATAAAGATACTGGAGTTATATTTACATTTACTTTAACTAAAAAATAAGTTTTGGTGATGTATATGAATAATAAAAAAGGAAATGGAAAAATAAATATAAAAAGTAAAAATAATATTATTACGCGAAAAAATGTATTAATAGTAATAGCAGCAGTATTATTAGCGATAATATCAAGTGTTGTATCTATAAAGTACGTTCTTTTCAAAATTAATTATAAAGAATTAAAAGAGCTAAATAATCCAAGTGGAATTAATGTTGAAGTTGTAGCAGAGAAACATATAAAGAATATAATAAGTGAAGTAGGACCTTCTTTAGTTAGTGTTGGAAGCAATATAGAAGATTTAGAATCTCACAAGTTACCAAGTAATAACTCCACCGGAGTAATACTTACTAAAAATGGGTTAATAATGATATCATATAGTAGTATAAAAGATTACAAAAAAATATATGTTAAATTACCTGCTAAGGGAGTTAAGCCTAAAAAAGCTACACTATTAGGATACAATAAGGAAACAGATACAGCTTTAATAAAAGTTCAATGCAATGATTTAGTACCTATAAAGGTTTCAAATGACACTTTAATAAGAGAAGGTAGTATTGTTTATGCTGTTGGAAATTCAATTGGGGCTAATTATATTGGATTAATAACGCCAGGGATAGTAACATCAACAATCCATAGAGTTAGGGTTTATGGTGATGATTATAAACTTATACAAACAAACGCTCCTATGAATAATGAAAATTATGGTGGGGTTTTGTGTAATGTTTATGGAGAACTTATAGGAATAAACAGTAAATATATAACTAATAAGTATGATGAGGATAACTTATTTTTTGCTATAGGTATTGATGTTATAAAAGATATCACAAAAAATATAGTAAAAGAATTTGATATTTTGGGTTTAAGAGGTTCTGAAATTAAAATTAATAACATTCAAAAAAAAGGATTTTATATTGAAAGTTTAGATGAAAATGGTAAAGCTGCAAAGGCTGGAATCAGACCTACTGATATAATTCTATTAGCAAATAATAAACCTATATTATCATATGATGATTTGATTAAAGATATAAAAAATTCAGATAATAAAAATAAAGTAGAATTACAAATATTAAGAGACGGAAAAACAAAAAAAATATATATAGTGATGTAAAATAATAAAGAGACTTTTTTAAGTCTCTTTATTATTGCAAAAATTTAGTATAATATTTAAGTAGTATTGAATAGAAAGATATTTATTGAGAAAAGATTATAATATATAGATAGTAGAAAGAGGAGATAATATGTTTTTAATAGTTGGACTTGGAAATCCTGAAGAGAAGTATGATAATACAAGACATAATATAGGATTTGAAGCAATAGATTATATAGCAAAAAAATATAATATAGATATAAATAGGAAAAAATTTAAAGGTGAGTATGGGGAAGGATTTATAGAAAATGAAAAAGTTATACTTATGAAGCCAACTACATATATGAACCTAAGTGGGGAATGTGTAAGAGAAGTTATTGATTTTTATAAGCTTACTAATGAAGATATTTTAGTTATATATGATGATATAAGTTTGGACTTAGGTAAAATAAGGATAAGAAGAAAAGGAAGTGCTGGAGGACATAATGGAATTAAGAGCATAATAGCACATGTTGGAAGTGATGAATTTTCAAGAATTAAAATTGGGGTAGGACAACCTAAAGGGGATTTAGTTAATTATGTTTTAGGTAAGTTTTCAAAAGAAGAAAAAGAGGTTTTAGAAGAAGTTCTAGAAGTTAGTAAATTAGCTACAGATACAATCATAAGAGAAGATATAAATTCTGCAATGAATAAATATAATGGATTTAAGGCAAATAAAAGTGTTTAAGGATGGTGTATTAAAATGAGATTAGAAGGGTTAATGAAGCCCTTAATTGAGAGTGAAGAGTTTGGAAAAGTAAAAAGTTATATAGATAATAACAAATTTCCAACTGCAATATATGGTTTATCAGAATCAGGAAGAACGTATTTTATAAATGCTTTATTTGAACAATATGATAAACCTTTAGTTGTAGTTACTCACAGTGATATTGAGGCAAAAAATCTATATGAAGATTTAAGCTTTTATTCAACAGAAGTTTATTATTTTCCAGTAAGAGAAGTGGTTTTTTATAATATAGATGCTATCTCAGGGGATTTAAGATGGGCAAGGCTTAAGGTAATAAAAGAAATTTTAAGCAAAAAGAAAAAAATAATAGTAACTTCAGTAGAAGCTTTTGCAGCTAATTATACTCCAATAAATTATTATAAAAAGCATAAAATAAATTTGAAATTAGGAAATGAAGTAAACTTTAATGAGATAAGCAAGTTACTAATAGAGAGTGGATATGAAAGAGTTGAAATGGTAGAAGGAAAGGGAGAATTTGCAAGAAGAGGTGGTATATTAGATGTATATCCACCAGACTCAGCATACCCTTATAGAATTGAATTATTTGGAGATGAAATTGATTCTATAAGAACATTTAACGTTGAATCCCAAAGAAGTATAGAAAAGGTAAAATCAATAAAAATATTTCCTGCAAAAGAGATAATTATTGATGATAATGTTATAAGTTATGCAAAGGAAAATCTAAAAAGTGAATTAGATAAAGCGTTAAAAAACAATAAGGATGAAGTTGTTAGGGAAAGGCTTACTGAAACTATAAATAGAAATATAGAAAGTTTAATTGAAACTTCAAGCTTTGAAACTATAGATTCATATCTTCCATTTTTTTATGATAAGTTAGAGAGTTTGTTTGATTACTTTAAGGATTATAATTTTATAATTGATGATACAACAAGAGTACTTGGAAAACTTGAAGGAACTTATAGTGAGTTTACAGAGAATTTCTCAATGTTTCTTCAAAAAGGAAATATACTTCCTAAACATTCTGAGCTTTTACTTAAGTATGAAGATGTTATTGACAGATTTTCTAGTTGTAATTTAGTTACATTAGATACATTTCAAAAGAGTAGGGATGTGTTTAGACCTCGTGAAATAGCAAATATTACTCAATTAACACTTAATAATTATCAAGGACAATTAGATTTTTTAATTGAGGATATTAAAGATAAAAAAAATAAGGGATTTAAAACATTAATTTTATCAGGAACAAGAACTAGAGGAGAAAGGCTAGTTGATACTTTAAGAGATAGAGAAATTGAAAGTGTTTATAAGGATAATGTTTCTGATATACAATTTGGAGAAGTTGTAATAACTTTTGGGAATCTATTAAAGGGATTTGAGTATCCAGAAGAAAAAATATGTGTAATATCAGATAAAGAAGTTTTTGGAGAAGCAAAGAGAAAGTTATCAAAGAAAAGAAAAACTAAAAAAGGTGTAGCAAAGATAAATTCTTTTGCTGAACTTAAAATAGGTGATTACGTTGTTCATGTAAATCATGGAGTTGGAGTATATAAGGGAATAAAACAAATAGAGGTTTCAGGAAATACTAGAGATTATCTTGATATAGTATATGATAAAGGAGATAAACTCTATGTTCCGGTTGAGCAGCTTGATTTAATTCAAAAATATATAGGTAGTGAAGGGAAAACTCCTAAGATTAATAAACTAGGAGGAAATGAATGGCAGAAGGCTAAAAGTAAGGTTAGAAAATCAATAAATGAAATAGCCAAAGATTTAGTTAAGTTATATGCAACTAGGGCTACTTTAAAAGGACATAAATTTAGTAAAGATACACAGTGGCAAAGACAATTTGAAGATGAATTCCCTTATGAAGAAACTCCAGATCAAATCACATCTCTTCAAGAGATAAAAGAAGATATGGAATCTCAAAAATCAATGGATAGACTTCTTTGTGGTGATGTTGGTTATGGAAAAACAGAAGTTGCTTTAAGAGCTGCATTTAAAGCAGTTATGGATGGCAAACAGGTAGCTTTTTTAGTTCCAACAACAATATTAGCGGAGCAACATTATAAAAATATGCTTAAAAGATTTTCAGATTTTCCAATTAAGATAGATATGATAAGCAGATTTAGAACTGCAAAACAACAAAAGGCTACAATACAAGCTGCTAAGGAAGGGAATGTTGATATTTTAGTAGGAACACATAAACTTGTTTCAAAGGATATACAGTTTAAAGATTTAGGACTTTTAATAATTGATGAAGAACAAAGATTTGGTGTTAAACAAAAAGAAAAAATAAAAGAAATTAAGAAAAATGTTGATGTACTAACATTAAGTGCAACACCTATTCCAAGAACACTTCATATGTCTTTAACTGGGGCTCGTGATATTTCAGTAATAGAAACTCCGCCAGAGGAAAGATATCCAGTTCAAACATATGTTATAGAGCAAAATGATCAGCTTATAAGAGATGCGATACTTAGAGAAATGAATAGAGGTGGCCAGGTTTTCTTTGTTTATAATAGAGTTGAAAGTATTGAAAGCATGGCAAACTATATTAAAGAATTAGTTCCTGAAAGTAGAATTACATTTGTACATGGAAGAATGACAGAAAGACAACTTGAAACTGAAATGATGTCTTTTATGAATAAAGAATATGATGTTTTAGTATGTACAACAATTATTGAAACTGGAATTGATATTCCAAATGTAAACACAATAATAGTTTTTGATGCAGATAAAATGGGATTATCACAACTTTATCAATTAAGAGGAAGAGTTGGAAGATCAAATAAAATAGCGTATGCATACCTTTTATACACTAAAGATAAAGTATTAACAGAGGTTGCAGAGAAAAGACTTAAGGCATTAAAAGACTTTACTGAACTTGGATCAGGTTTCAAAATTGCTATGAGAGACTTAGAAATAAGAGGAGCAGGAAATATGATGGGTTCAGCTCAACATGGACATATGGCTACAATAGGTTATGATTTATATTGTAGAATGCTTGAAGATACAATAAAGGTTATCAAGGGCGAAATAGAAAAAGAGCCAGTTGAAACTACAGTTGATATTAAAGTAGATGCTTATATTCCATCTAATTTCATATCAGATGAAAATCAAAAAATTGAAGTGTATAAAAAGATTGCTGCTATTGAAAGCTATGATGAGTACATGGAAATTAAAGATGAATTAGAAGATAGATATTCTGAGATACCAGATTCTGTTTATAATTTAATGGATATAGCTTATATTAAGAGTAAGGCTAGATCACTAAATATAGAAGAAATAAAAGAAACACCAAAGAATATATTCTTTAGATTTGAAGAAGGGGATAAAGGGTACAAAAAAATATTTAAAGTGCTTTTAGAAAATTATAAAAGTAATGTTATTCTTAAGTTTGGAAAAAATCCTGAGTTTGAATTTAAAAAGGATAGTGTAAAGAAAGAAGAGTTATTAGCCTTCTTTAAAGAAATGTTAGATAGAATAATAAAAGTAATAAATAAGATCGGAAGAGCGTCGTGTAGGGAAAGAGTGTCC
>ERZ1463036.340-NODE-340-length-10322-cov-7.906497_pt1 | contig 10322 bp, 19 predicted proteins | sample MGYA00564485_ERZ1463036 | MGnify/ENA primary metagenome ERZ1463036 (study PRJEB39244, sample SAMEA3635127) | Helicobacter pylori | study: EMG produced TPA metagenomics assembly of PRJEB11511 data set (Assembly of a 5300-year-old Helicobacter pylori... | reverse complement strand
TCTACACACCTAGGACACTCTTTCCCTACACGACGCTCTTCCGATCTTCTAATAATTTTATTAATTCAATTTTATTTAAATTAGAGTAACCAAATAAACCTCTAATTTTGCAAATATCTTTTAACTGTGCTATTGTCATTAAATCATATTGTTCTGGTTTATTTACTGGGAGTACTAACTACTGCTAGTCTAAATGCAGATTTCATTTTTATTTTATGATCTATCCATGCTGTTAAAACAAAGCTTTCCATACCAGTTTTTACATTTTTATCTCTATCATATAGCATATTTAAATCATAGTTAAAATGAGAATGTCTATAATCACCTACAACTGGTATTATTGCTAAATCACAGAATTTAACTGGAACTCCAAGTATTTGTTCTGGTTGTGCCATATATAAAGCTGAATTTCCATTTGCTAATTCTTTTATCATGCTATAGTAGTCTGTTTTTTTCATAGTTACTTTAGCATTATCTGAATAATCATCTTCTAAATCTGCTAAGGCACTTATTATAGCTTCATATAATGTAGCTCCTTCAACTTTCTTTATTGTATAATTAGATCCTGTTTTATGATAAAACGACATTTCAGTTGGGTTTTCAGATTCATAAGCTATTTTCTTTTCTTTTTTAGCTAATCCTGATTCCAATGCAGCATCTACTGTTTGTACTAGGTTTGTATTTGTTCCATTAAGAACTGTTTCTGATATATCACAGAATACTTTAAATTTATTCCTATCAAATACTATTGTATCTGCTGATGCTTTAAGTTCTTTAGCTGTTTCTCCATCTTTAATAAATTCATCATCGCTTAGTGTAAATGTTATTTTTGGTATTTCTAAGTTAGTAATATTAGTAAAAGTAGACATTTCTCTTAATGGATTTTTAGCCAATGGCTCATATAATAAGTCATTAGTCATTGTTCTAGGCAATATTTTTTCTCCATTTCCTAAACTAGCTCCATCTCCTAAAGCATTTAATACATTCGTTGGAACTGGTTTTCTTGACATTACATTTCTGATTAATTCTGCCTTAGCATTTACTTTTATATCATTTTCATTTTCCCCTAAAGATTTATTTTTTATATTTTTAGCTTCTTTAGCATCTAATTCATCTATTTGAGTCTTTATCCCATTGAATCTTTCTTCTAAGTCCTTAACTGTTTTTTGTTGTTCTGCTCTAGATTCTAAAGTAGATTTAGAATCTAAATACATATCTGCTAATTTTTTATTTTCTGCTTTTAATTGTTCTTTAACTCCATCAAACATTTGTTGTAATTGAAATCTGTTCATTGTATATCCTCCTAAAGTTTATTTATTCTTTCTATCATTATTCTTGTAGCTTCATCCATTACTGGTAGAGATTGTTTTACTATATTTTTAGGCTCTTTTTTAACCATAGATAATTTATTTTGAGGTATATTTTTATAGTTGTTAAAGCAATCTGATGTACAATTTACTATATTTAAAGGTTCTTCTATTTCTATATTGAAATATTCTGCTGCTTCTTTACCAGTTAGCCAAGTTTCTTTATTAATCATTTCATTTATTTGTTCTTCTGTTATTCCTTCTTTTGTCTTGGTCATATATATACTTAAAATAGACTTTTGATAGGTATCTAAAATATCTGCATCTTTTCTAAGTTGATCTGCATTTCCACCACTCCAGGTTAAAGGTTTATGTATCATTAATAATGCATTCTCTGGCATTACTATTTTATCTCCTGCCATAGCAATAACAGATGCTATAGATGCAGCTATACCATCTATGTATGTTGTTATACTGCAATCATACCTTTTAAGTTGGTTGTATATTGCCATGCCTCCATTACAAGAACCTCCTCCAGAATTCAGATGAATATTTATATTTTTTACTTCTTCTAATTCATCTAAGAATTTTTGAACATCTTTTGGGCACATGTCGTCTTCATACCATTCACTTATCCAGGATTCAGAGACAATATCTCCATAAAAAAATAAATCAGCACTATTTTCAGTCTGATTTTTTATTTCTATACTACCTACTTTTTTATTGTTATTCTTCAATTCTAAAACTTTGTCCATTAGCTACACCTCCTTCTTTATTTAATAATGATGGTAAATCTTTTATAGCTATCAAATCTCTACTAACCATTAAATCATCACCACCTGGCATCGGTGGCATATCTTCAAGCATCCTTACATCATTAGGAGTTAGACCTGCACTTCTTATCATTTTAAAGTAAAATTCTCCTCTTGTTTTCATATCTGCTCTTGCAAAACCATTTAAATTGAATTTAATTTCATAACCGTTGTCTTTTTCATTTGTATTTAACAACTTTTTATTAAATTCATGTTCATACATACGAATAATAGGCAATATAGTATCTGCTAAAAATTCTAAGTCTCCTTGCTCTGCACTTGAATATGTAGCATTTTTAGATTGTAGCTTATGTTGAGGAATATTGAACACTCTAGCAACCCTTGATACTGTTATTTCTTCAATTTCAAATACTTTAGGGTCTATTGATGATCTATCTTTTAACTCTTCTAATGATTTACCATTATCTAAGTAGATAACTCCTTTTTTCATATAACTTTCTATAAGTTTATGGTATTCTGCTAATTTTTCAGGATCTATATTCCCTTTAACATTAAACGCATATCTAAAAGTAACACTATTTTGTAGTTGTTCAAGGCTTAGTTCTTTAATATTTCGGTCATATTCTAGTGTATTTTTTAAAACAGATATTGGACTTATTCCATCTATTCCATCTATACTTATATGACTAACTTCTATAATATGTCTATTATGAAAATAGTTATCTCCATCTTTTGTAGATATTTTATACCAAAGTTCTTTTGTATCTGCATCTGTCATTGGAGTTACAAAATCACTATCTAATACCCATATAGAGCTAACATCTCCGTAATAATCATACTCTTTTATAGCATATGCCTTACCTTTTACATTTCTTAGAGTTTCCATAAGTCTAATAAATTTAAATGTTGTTATATTAGTGTTAGGTCCATCTCTTAATAATCTAGAGATATTATGATCACTAGATTTTACTTTATCATAACCTAGTCTTAAACTTATTGGTGCACTTGCTATAGCATTAGAAAGCATTGTTATGGCTGAAAATATAGTCTCATTGTTTGCTAATTCTCCATTTGAAAAAGAAAAGTTTCTAACTCCATTTTTTAAGAACCCAGTAAAAGGAGTTTTAAAAATAAATCTTTTCGCCCAATTTATTATCCCAACTGTAATCACCTCCTAATCTGGTACAAATGCTATATCTGATGATTTTTCTTCTTCAAAGTAAAGTTTCCATGCATCTAAAATAGCATCTATAGGGTCTATTCTATTTTCTTCTAGTGTTTTGTCTATTTTTATTTCTCCAAAGCTATTTTTTGTAGTTGTTGCATTTACTGCACTCCATTTTAATAGCTTATTTTTTTTATCATATTTTACTTGTTTAGCTTTAATAGATAACTGAAAATCTACTGTTGCATCATTTAAAGATTTTGCACTTTGTGGAATATCAACTAAATCGCAGCCTAAAAAATCTAAATCTGATATAAAAGCACTAGCATTATGATGGTCATAACCACAAATTTTCACTATGATATCATATTTTTCTATAAGCTCTTTAAGATAATTTATTATAAATTTATAGTCTGTTTTTATTCCAAATGCTCCAGTTGTTAATGTTAATAATTTATCTTTAACCCATATACGATAGGGTACATCATCAGTTTGTTCATGTTCTAATAACCTTAATTCTGGCATAAATGAATGAGAATGTATAAAAACAGTATCATCATCCAATGGGAATATAAGTCCAATAGATGTTAAGTCTCCACCAGAGCTTAAATCTATACCTAAGTAGCATTCTTTCCCTCTCATATCTTCTATAGTTAAATTTGATGCACATTTATTTAAGCAATCTACATCTAAGTACCTACCACCTCTGTAACTAACCCATATATTTAGCCATTTAGTCATAAAGTCTAGCAAATCTTCTCCACCTTTTGATTTGGCTTCGATTGCAACTTCACTCATTTTTCTTACTTCATTCATATTTATAGAGTTATCTTCATTTAGAAGTAAAAGAGGGTTACTTTTAGGCCAATTATGGTAGTCCCAAATATCATCATCTTCATCCATTTCTGCTATATATATGAATAAACTTTCCTTTTCAATTGCTCCATCTAGTACCTTCTTGCAAAACTGATAATGTTCATAACAAAAACTATTTAAGTCAAATCCTGCTGTTGTTATAGCTAATATAAGAGCATTATTTACTTTACGTTGCCCACCAAGTAGCAATTTATAAATTTGATTAGTCCTATGTGCATGTAATTCATCAGGTATTGCAAGCACACTTCTAAAGCCATCTATAGATTTTGTATCTCTCCCTATTGCTTTAATTGTAGTTCCTGTTGCTCCTGCTGTTATTAGATTTTCTGATTCAGTTATCTTAAACATAACTTTTAAATCTTCATCTGCTATTATAAATTTCTTTATTTCTTCCCAAACTATTTTAGCCTGGTCCATTTTTGTAGCTGCACAAATGATTCTACCCATTTTATAGGTTGAAAAATTACTAGTTTTTATACTTTTTGCTCCACTTAAAAAAGACTTACCATTCTGTCTTGCAACTTGAATATAAGCCTCTCTAAATCTAACATATCCAGTTCTTTTTTCTACCCAACCTTCAAGGCTACCAAGTATAAATTCTTGAAATCCTCTAGTTTTGAGTTGTTGAGGTTCATCTCCCTCTAGTATCGTAAGTTCATTGTATAAATCTAAAGCTTCTTCACTCTTTTGTACATCCCACTTGTAGTTAAATTCTTTTGTTTTACTACGTTTTAAATCATTTAAATGTCTTTTACATGCTTTTATTACACTTTTACCTGCTATTACTTTACCGCTTACTACTAATTTAGCATATTCAGTTACTCTGTCTTTTCTTCTTTTGCCCATTAAACTACTATATATTTATTAAATTTATTTTCTGGAGTATCTCCTTCTGGAACTATTAGCTTTAAGCGGTCAGTTGTAGCTAGTCCTAATTTTGAAGAACATTTTAATATCTGTTCTACGTATCTATTTTGAGCTGTAACATAAGGGCTTATCTTATCGCTTTCTTTTCCAGGAACAGTATATCCATTTTCATCTATCAATTTTGTAACAGCTATATATCCAGAATAAGCCTTACAATAAATAGCTAATATAGATAAATCCAAGTTATCCCACAAATCTATTTTAGTAGCTGCATTAACAACTCTAACAAATTCATTGTGTGCCAGGAGGTCATCTTGCATCCATTCTGGAACTTTGGTCAAATCTTCTCTATCAAGTTTTATTTTTTTCTCTTGCTCTTCTCTTTTAGCCTTTTCTTTTTTACCAATTTTACCTGTGGATGACTTCATAGACTTTCTTTGCCTACTCATACAAGTACACCTCCTTTCATAAAAAATCTTTAATTTGGCAAATCTCTGGAAGAATAGAGGCCTGCTCGCTTCCTAAAACCTTATTAAAATGTTCTAAGGGTAGGGGGGGTATTAAACTATTCCTTCCCTTATAGCTAACTTTAATAAGTTTCTTAATAAATCTTGTGCCTTTTGTTTATCTCTTCTGTATAATTTATGTACCTTACTATGACTTTTAGGACTTAAAGGTATTAAGTTTCCTTCCTCAAGTCTTAACTCATAATTTTCTTTTATCTCTATTATATGGTGTACTGTGTTAGCTGTAGTTGTTTTACTATTTATGAAGTAATCATATAAGTCTAGATATTTATATTTGCTTAGAATATATTCTCTAATATCTTCCCATTCGCTACTATGATAGAAATCATCTATATCCTTATCTCTATTGGAAGAGTTATATACTTTGTTGCTCTCTCTCTTCTCTGCTTTATGTTTCTTCATACAATCTGTACATCTACATTGACTTTGATTTATTAACTTGCCACATTTACATATCTTCTTTAGCATATTATGTCAACCTTTTTCATCTATTTATCATTTATTTTTTATACTTGTTTATATGAGGTTATATTAGCCTTTTATATGACTTCTATTATATCTATGACTAATACATCAAGCATACTTTTATTTGTTCTCTTAATCCAAAATATAAAGTAACTTTTTTTAATTCAAATTTTCAAATAAAAAAGACCTATGAATGAAAGTCATAAGTCTTGATTACTGTTAGAAACTTTGTTTAAAGTCTGTTATTACCCTAACCGACTGCATGAGTTTAAACCAGTTTCTCTTCTTTTCGTTAAGTATAGTTTTTCTATACTATCATATTATCATTTTCAGTTCCCTATTTAAACTCCGACTTTTCCCCACAATATCACTTTTTAACTATACATTTTAATTGCATCTATACCCCAAAGTAAAACACTTAATTCTCTTATAATGTTGTCGCTCCAACGTTTTGGACTATTTTTACCACATTTAAGTTTCTCTTGTATCTCTTGATTCGTTTTCCCTTCAATATAAAACATATTAAAAGCTTCATATTTTTCATATTCTTTATTTTCTTTATATTTATATTCTAAGAATTTAAGCTTTTCATCTACATAATATAGCATCTCTGCTGTTCTAGCTTTACTTCTAGCTATACTTTCTAGCCACATATATTCAACTTTTATATTATTTTCATTTCCAAACTCTATTGAAATACACTCATCATCATTATTTATATGTTCTTTTAGAGTATTATAATTTAGCATAAGTATATGTGTGTTTTGATATCTTCTATCTTTCCCTCTATTAACTATCTCAAATATAGCTTCTTTAGCAATTTCTTTAGCAACATCTTTTAAAACAATTTCTCCAGCTACTTCTTTAATAGCTTTTTTTATTACAACCTCTGCTAATTCTTTTGCTTTATTCTCCATATTTATATCTGCACTTATATTATTCATAAATATTTTCTCCACTCTCTTTTATTATGTCTATATTAAGTTTATGTATCTTTCTATAGTTTCTTTAGCTTCTTCAAATCCATTACATACAGTTGCATAATATCCTTGTTCATTAAGTTTATTTATCCATTCCTTTTGTTCTTTGCTTGTCCTACCATTTCCATATTTCATTTCAATATATAGGCCATGATAATTTCTACGAGGTACTGGAAGGCATAAATCTGGTACTCCTTTTTTTACACCAGCTCTTTTAAGTCTAGCTCCTTCACTTTTCCCTCTTTTTCCTCCATTTGGAATATGATATATTAATTTAAGTTCTGGATATATGCAAGTATTTATATTACACCAATCTATTAATGTCATTTGCTCCGTTTCTTCACTTCTTTTCATATTTGCATACATTATTTATTACTCCTATTTCTTCTCTTCTATATCTAAAACTATATTATCTTTATCTTCTTCTTGGTAAACAACGTATCCTAACGCTTCTATATCTTCTATATACTTGTCTGTTATTTGCTTTAACTCTTTGAACTTATCCATATTATTCACCTTGTAAAATATATTTTATATACTAGCTATATGTTTATTAAAATACTCTACACTATAAAACATAAGCTCCTCTTTCCCTACTGCTATCATAAAATTAAATCCATTTCTAGTTTTATCCCATTTTTCTACTAACATATCCATTGTATTTTCATTTATCATTGATGCTTTCATATTATTTAATTTATATCTTATAAAATCTTCTTTTGTTACAACTCTATATTCAAACTCATTCATTTTATACCTCTTATAATTTAACTATATGTTTCTTTATTTTGCCCTTTTTCTTTATATTCAAAGTTACTTCATAGTTATCTTGTTTTAACATTTCTACTAACTGATCTATTGTTTCAGCCATATACATTTCTTTAAGAAAGTCTAATATTTTCATACCTATCTCCTATATGTATAAATTTATTAAGCAATATATTATCAATAACCAATTTCCTATGTAGTTTACTGTTGTTGAGATAACTAACTTTGATTTATCTATTAATATTGCTTTCTTATTTGGATTTTTAGATTTAATTATTGATATGATATTCTTTGTAGATAGCACTATATCTACTAATGCTAAAACTGTTAACACATATGCTATTAATCTCATTTATTATCACCTATTTAATTTTCATATATATTTCCTATTACTTTAATTCCCCTTTCTTCTATCCAAAATCCTAAGTCATTTCTAAGTACATCAGTATTAAACCATTTTATGTAGAATCCTAAATCTGTTTGAAATTCTGCATCATACAGTCCATACACAATTTCCCCATTTCTTTTAATGTCTTTATTTTTATATTCAACAATATCTCCTTCATATATTTCATTACCTTCAGTATCCTTCATTCCTGTTGACTGCATTAATTTATAATCTATTAATTCATCTACCATATTGTTTCTTCTGATATAAACTTCTTCTAATTCTCCACTAAATGTAACTATTATGTTATTGCCTGTGTACATTTTTGAAGTTTCTTCATCCCAAGCTCTAAATTTTATAGTTCTCATATCTTCCTTCTCCCATATATAAATTAAAATCCGATTTTTACTTTAACTTTCTTTTCCTATTTTGATTCCTTAAATCATTTAATGTAAACCTAATCCCATCATCATTTTCCATTCTCTCTTTAGCTCTTTTTAAAAGTTCTTGATCCTCAATAATATTTAAACCTTTTACTTTATATTCATTTCGTATTTCTTTATTTATCCTTTCATCTTGTGTGAAATCTTCTATTATTGTTATCATTGTTTTAAATAAATCTGTATCTGATATTCTTACATTTACCTCTAAGTTTCTATGTGGTTGCATTCTTACATTTACCTCTAAGCTTCTATGTGGTTGCTTAGTAGGCTTTGGAAGAGGTCTATCTGTATATTTAATAATATTTTTATTCATAATCTTCACCACTTAATCTATTGATCCCATTTCTAGTAAATCTATTTTTGAAGTATTATCATCATAATAAGTTTTAATAAATTTACATTTGATTTTATGATTTAATTTACCATTTAACTGTTTATAATACTCCTTGTTATTTTTTTTATATGTAATTCCCTTATATTCAATTTCAATTTTATATTCTGGTGGATGATAACTAACTATTGGAACTACTGCTTTTCCAGCTAAAATAAATGATGTTGTTGTATATGAAGGTTTATAATTAGTACTTTTAACAACTGCATCATCTATAAATTCTTCTTTACCAACTTCTTTAGAACATCCACACATTAATAACGTTAATATTATTGATATAAGTATCAGTATTTTTCTTGTCATATGTCCTTTTAAAGCACCTCTTTTAACCTAAATAAATGAATTATTTTATTTAATCTATCTCATAGTAACCATATTTGGATATCTTTTCTTTTGTTCATCACGTCTCAATATATCTAATATATACTTAGCATTCATATAATCATTTAATATTAAAACTAATTTATCATCTTCATATATTCCATAATCACAAACAACTTCTTTTAATTTATATCTTGACTTCATATTAACCCTCCAAACATAAATAAAAATTATATTTCATCTTTAAATTATTTATATAAGCTTCCACATTTACTGCATTGGTAAACTATTCCTATACTTGTCTTTAGCTTATATACTGATCCATCACAAAATTCACATTTATTTTCTCTAGCTGCTATTATGTTCTTTTTCACTTATTTCGCCTTCTTTTCTATCTAATATAATTAATTCTTCTTCTGTATTGCAGTTTGGACATAAATAATTTCCATTTCTTTTTCCTACTTGGAAATAATTATTGCAATTTCTACATTCAATATTTATAAATTTCATTTGTTCCCTCTTAATATAATGTGTTTTTACATCTATTTACTAATTTTAATTTATCTATTAATACTTGCTTTCTTAAAGCTCTCATATCTTTATTTTCAATCTCTTTACATTTATCAATTTGTTCTTCAATTTCTTTTTCAATTTGTGATATTTTTAAATATGCATTACTATCAAATATTTTATTTTTACATTGATTGCATTTAATGCTCATTAGCTTCACCTTCAATTTTTTTGAAAATATATCTTTTTTTATAGATTCTATTTGCTTTTGTATACTGTGCTATTGTCCCTTTATTAACTTTCAAAGATCTTTCTGCTGCTGCGATACTTTTAAATTCATGTTCTTTATTTTCTAATGTATCTATAACAATTATTTTAATAGCCTTTTTAGAATTTACTTTTCTAACATGCCCTGTTCTCTTTGTAGTTCTAACATTTTTTGTATCTACATTTTCTAATGTTATTTGTCTAATTGCACTATTGGCTGATAAAAACTTTTCTGATGTAATACAAGCTAATAGAGCCATATAATTCTCTATAT
>ERZ1463036.339-NODE-339-length-10339-cov-25.096169_pt1 | contig 10339 bp, 14 predicted proteins | sample MGYA00564485_ERZ1463036 | MGnify/ENA primary metagenome ERZ1463036 (study PRJEB39244, sample SAMEA3635127) | Helicobacter pylori | study: EMG produced TPA metagenomics assembly of PRJEB11511 data set (Assembly of a 5300-year-old Helicobacter pylori... | reverse complement strand
CAAATTTTGAAATATATACAAATAGCACTATTATTCAATTAATTATATTTATAAAAAATATTATTAATAAATAAAATAGTGCTACCTTTTTAAAATTATGTTATATTCCAATTATAAATCTTATTGATATTATAAAACTTATAAATATTACAAAAGGGACTAAAATTACAGATATAAGCATGTACCTACTTCCCTTTTTATTAATTTCTCTAATCTTTTCATCATTAGTTTCTTTCTTTGAAATACTAAAGGTTTTAATAGCTTTAATAAAAAATATTATCATTGCAATAATTAAAATTGCATCTAACACTCCAAATCCTAACATTGAAATTAACATTTTATATCACTTCCTTTTTACTATATATAAAGTGCTACTATATAAATAGTATCATATTTTCAATCCTTATTTTATATATAATTTCTTAAATATATAGTTAATTGTTTTTTGTTGTTGTAAAATATATACTATGAAAATATCTTTTTAAATTTTTAGGAGGTTTAATATGAATCCAGTATTTTATTTTATAATTGCAATTCCACTAATATTTGTAATTATATTATTAGTATATAATATAAAAAGAATAAAAAAATCTAGAGATGAAGCATTAAATAACAAAAAAAATAATTTTAATAAATAAATTTACATAATTATAATAAAAGCTAAATAATAAACTCTAATTTACAGTTTATTATTTAGCTCTTATTTTTAATGTATTAATTTAAAAGGCTCTAAATATCATTATTCCAGTTAAAATTAAACTTACTGGAACTAATGCTATTGATATCATCATATATTTCTTTGCTTTTTTTCCTTCAGTTTCTAAATCACCATCATTTTCAACTGCTTTTTTAAATATACTTGAAGCTTTAAAAAACAATAATAACATTACTATTATAGTAATTATGTTAACTACAATTAAATACTGCACAAAAAAATCCTCCTTTGTTTTTAAAAAGATATTTCTATTTTAACACATTTATTAATCATTTAAAGTCCTTTTTATTTTATCCAATAGTAAAAACTAATTCTGAGTCATTACTTAAATCTTCTCTGTAAATATAACCTTCTTCATTAAACTTTTTTAAACCTTCTATATCTTCTATTTTATTTTTCATTATATAAGTTGTCATTAACCCCCTTGCTCTTTTAGCATGTACAGTTACAACTTTATATTTACCATTTTTAAATTCTTTAAATATAGGAGTTATAATTTTTATTTTGTCCATTTTATTAATTTTAGCTGATTTTGAATATTCATTTGATGCTAAATTAACTAATATATCACTTTCTGTATTTTTTATATCATTTATTAGCATATCCTTTATTTTATCTCCCCAATAGGAATATAAAGACTTATGCTTACAAATATTAAGTTTAGTTCCCATTTCTAATCTGTAAGTATATATTTTATCTAAAGGTCTTAAAACTCCATAAAGTCCTGATAAAACTCTTAAATGATTATTTGCATATTCTAAATCTTCTTTTGAATAACTTTCAATATTAAGCCCTCTAAATGCTTCTCCATCAAATCCTAAAATACATGGAAATAATTCTTCTTCATTGTTTATATCAAATTTATGTATTTTTAAAAATGTATCATCTGTAAGCTTCTCTGATATTTTCATAAGTGATGAAAGCTCATCAGGATTAAACTCTTTAAGTCTATTATTTAATTCTATTGATTCACTTTTAAAACGAATATCTGTTAAATTTATATTATAATCTAATTTTTTACTTTCTATCTTTTTAGCTGGTGATAAAATTACTAACATATTACCTCCTCTTTATTGCACTTCTTTATCTGCATTCTTAGTAGATTTCTTTATTATTAAATTCATTATAAAATAGAATGGAATCCCCCATACTAATGCATACAATAAAATAGATATAATTAATTTAAAATTAAATTGAAATCTTTCTATTTTATTTAAATTCATTAATATACCAAAAACGAGAGCACCTATTGCATAATTTTTTTTTTGATTTTTTATATCTTTTTTAGGCTTGATAAGTGTTCCCTTTTTAACATAATTATAAGTAGCATAAAGACTTGGAATAAACCATATCAAACTACTATAAATTATATTACTAAAATCTTCAAATACAAAAATTAATATAAATTGTAAAAAAATAGTTGAAAATATTCCTATATTAAAAGCTTGTGATATAAATTTATTTTTAAATTGTATAATTGCTTCATCATTACATTTTTTAAATAAATATTTTAAATTTATTCCTAAAAATAAAAATCTTAAAATTATATAGCTATTACATACAAATAAAATAATTAATGCTATTCCAAGCCCTGAAAATCTTATATTTTTATTAAATAAACTTAATTCTACAATTATAATAGCAAATAATTGCATTAATATATATGGTCTTACATTAATCAATTCACTCTTTTTTTCTATTCTTTCATCATTTGAATAATTAAATCTCATATTCCCTATTCCTCCCAAAATAACTCATCTAAAGTTTTATTAAGCTCCTTACATATAGAAATACATAATTTTATAGTTGGATTATATTTTCCAGATTCTATCATGCTTATAGTTTGACGTGTTACACCAACTAAGTTTGCTAAATCTTCTTGTGATAAATCTTTCTCTATTCTTGCAATTTTCATTCTTTTATTTTTCTTATTTTCCATATTACTCCTCCTATACTTATAGTAATATATATCATTCTTTTAGTCAAGTATATACGACATAAAGTATAACTTTTGCTGTTTAACTTAAAATGTTATATACTAAAAATAAAATATTGAAAGGAACTATAAAATGAATAATTTAAAAGATATTTTAGGAATAGATTTAAATACAATTTCCATATTAGATATAGATGAAGAAATTCTTATAAAACTTAAAAATCATGATTATTACACACAAAGTAACTTTTACTTTTATCTTATAAATAAACTTAATGAACTTGAAGAAACAGATGACCTTATTTCTTTAGCTCATATAAACTTTTTAATTTCTTATTATGTTTATATAATTTTTAATCCTTTATTTTTTGAAGAAATCTCCTTTAAGCATGGAGTAAAGGCAATTAAACTTAATCCATGTTTAAAATATAAAGAATGGATTCTTCTATTTGCAACTAACGAAAAAAATCTTTTAAAACCTTATTATGCATTAACTTATTCTGAAGAAATACTTTCTGAAAATCCAAATAATGAACTTGCAAAATTTATAACATCAATGTTTTAAAAAAGGTATGCAAATTAATTTAATTGTCATGTCAAAATCCTTCTTTCTGCACTTACCTTTCTTTACCTTTTTTATATAGATTTTTATTAGACTAAAATTTTTAAATTTAATATAATAATTTAAAACAAAAGATATATTTAGGAGGTTTTAAAATGATTGAAATATTTAAACTTAGTCTCCTATTATCATTATCTATAATCGGAGCTTTAATAATATTTGGATTTTTAATAGGTAAAATAGAAAATAAAAGTAATGAACTTATTTATAGTAAACTTGGAAAATACGGAATTATAGGAACTGGAATTATAGGAACTACAATACATGAATTTAGTCATGCTCTTTTATGTAAAATATTTTTACATAAAATTACTGATATTAAATGGTTTTCCTTAAATATTGAAGATAGGGAGCTTGGACATGTAAATCATACCTTTAATAAAAATAGTATTTATCAAAGAGTAGGTAATTTTTTTATTGGAGTAGCTCCAATATTAGTTGGCTCTATATTACTAACTTTATTTTATAAAATATTTCTAGACAATAGCTTTAATACAATTTTAGAAAATATAAATGTTAATAGTTACTTATATTTAGGTAACAACTTTAATTTAATTGATTTTTTTACTCTTTTACTTAATCAATTTATATTATTTTTAAAATCAACCTTTACTATTAATAACTTATCATCAATTAGTTTTTGGATTTTTTTATTTATTGCTATATCAATTAGTACTCATATGTCTCTTAGTAAAGCTGACCTTAAAAACTCACTTGATGGTATAATATTTATTTTTATAATAAGTGTTGTTGTTAGTATAGTTTTAGTAGTATTTAAAATTCCTGAAACTATTATATTAAATAGATTAATAGTATTTAATGTATTTTTAATAAGCTTTTTATCAATAGGAATTTTCTTTTCTCTTATAACACTTGTAATTTCAAAAATCATATCACTTTTTTAAAATAATTTTTAAATTATAATTAGAAATAATCATTTTAAAATATATTTTTATAAAAAGAAGGAAAGACTTAACCCTTTCCTTCTTTTATATTATAATTTATTAAATAAATTTTTTGCTGAATTATAAATGTCATCCTTTCCTAATATATCTGAAATAACAGCAACTCCATCAATATTAGTTCCTCTTAATAAAGTTAAATTATCACTTTTTATTCCTCCAATTGCAACTACTGGTATAGAAACTTTATTTTTTATTTCTTTTAATTGTTCTATTGAAACATCATCTGCATCTTTTTTCGTATTTGTTTTAAATATAGCTCCAACTCCAATATAGTCTGCTCCATCTTTTTCTGCCTTTAAAGCTTCTTCTAATGTACTTGCTGAAATACCAATTATTTTATCACTACCTAAAGTTTTTCTTGCAACACTACAGGGCATATCCTCTTGCCCTAGATGAACTCCATGACTATTTATAGCTAATGCTATATCAATTCTATCATTTATTATTAATGGTATATTATATTTATCTGTAACTTTTTTAATCTTTTTTGCTACATCATAAAATTCTAATGTTTTTATATTTTTTTCTCTAATTTGTACAACTGTAACTCCACCTTTTATTGCTTCTTCAACAGCTTTACATATATTTGTGTTTTTAAGTATATTTCTATCTGTTACAAGATAAAGCTTATAATCTATATTACTCTTCATTTAAAATCCCCATTTCCTTTATCATTTCTTCATTCATATTATATATTGCATCAATTATTTTAACTTTAAGGCTACCTGAACCTTCTAAATCTTTAAGGTTTTTAAATGCTATATCTCCTGCAATTCCCATAGTTAAAATTCCAAGTATTGTTCCAATTAAATTATTTTTTGTAACTCCTAAATATGAACCAATTAATGATGTACACATACAACCTGTTCCTGTAATTTTTGACATAGCTTTATTTCCATTTTTTATTGTATATACTTTATTTCCATCAGAAATAACATCAATAGCTCCAGTTACTGCAACAACAGAACCTATTTCTTTTGAAAAACTTTTAACTATATCTTTTGTTATTTTAAAATCACTTGTTTTATCTGAAATTTCTTCTACAGAATCAACGCCTTTAGTTTTTGAATTAATTCCATATAAAGTTTTTATTTCTGATAAATTCCCTCTTATAACAGAAAACTTAACTTCTTTTAATAATTTCTTTGCAAACTCTGTTCTATAAGGTGTAGCTCCAGCTCCAACTGGGTCTAATACTATAGGAATATTTAATTCATTTGCTCTCTTACAAGCAATTAACATAGATTCTATAGTTCTGCTATTTAATGTTCCTATATTAATTACTAATGAAGATGCTATTGATACCATATCATATACTTCATTAATATCATCAGCCATAACAGGAGATGCACCTATTGCTAAAGTTACATTTGCACAATCATTTACTGTAACATAATTTGTTATATGATGAACAAGAGGACTACCCTCTCTTAAATTTTTTAATACTCCATTTATTTCTCTAAAATTCTCCATTTAAATACCCTCCCTGAAAATATAATATTTATAAATGCTGTTATAATCATAGCTGGTAAAGTTGATCCAATAATAAAATCTAATTTTATAAATATGTAATAAATAATTATTCCAATTACCCATACAATAATTGATTTAATATTTATAAGAACATTTTTTTCAAGTCTCCTCTTAAGTAAAAAATAATCAGAAATTAAAATTGCAAATAAAGGTGCAAATACTGAACCTATTGCATACAAGAAGCCTTCATAGTTTTCCATTTGAACTAATAGTGCTACTATAGTTCCTATAATAGTCATAATAAGTCCAATTTTTCTTTCATTTAGTTTTGGCATTATATTCAAAAATGATATACCTGCTGAATATATATCTAGAAATGTAGTTGTTACCGTTGATAACACTATAATGCCAAGTGCTATAATTCCTAAATTAGAAGCAAGCATTATGTAAGATGGGTCTGAACTATTTGAAACTATTGAAGCTCCAAGACCTATTATAAACATCCATGAACTGCCTAAAAAATAACCTATAAAACTTCCAAATACAGCACTTTTTCCGTTTTTTGCAAATTTCGTATAATCTGCAATAAGAGGAAGCCATGAAAGAGGCATAACTATATTTAATTCCAAAGCTTGTCCTATAGATATTTCACCATCAAAAGTTTTTGAAAATACCGCTCCATCTTTAAATATTATAAAACCAAGCACTAAAGTTAAAAGAAATAATAAACTTACAGCTATAACATTTAAATTTTTCATACCATCTCTACCAAACCATATCCATATACCAGTTAAAATAGAAATTAAAATAATACAAATAAATAAGTTATCAAATCCCCAAATACTTTTTGTTATTAATTGAACTGATGTAGCAGCGGCTCTTATCATAACGGCTGTCCATCCAATAAGCTGAAGTACATTTAATATAGAAAATAAATAAGTTCCATATTTTCCAAAGGATATTCTTGTTGATGTTATAGCAGGTACACCTTCTTTAAATCCTATAAACCCACCAAGAACTAATATTATAGTTCCAATTAAATGTCCAACAATTATCACTTCTAGTCCTTTTATAAATCCAAGAGGGGCAAGTAAACCTCCTGTTAATATTTCAGCTATTGAAATAGCTGCTCCAAACCATAAAAAAGATAATGTAAAAAATCCAAATTTCTTGTTATTCATTTATTAACCCTGCCTTTTTATATAATTCATAAAAATGATTTGTTGGTCCAACACCATGTCCTATATCTAGGGAATGAATAATAGCTGTTGTTATATAATCCTTTGACCTTTTAATAGCTTCTTCAATACTAAAGCCTAAAGCTAAATTTGAAGCTATTGCAGATGATATAGTACAACCTGTTCCATGAGTGTTTTTTGTATTTATTTTTTCTGCATAAAACTTATATATGTTTTCTCCATCATATAAAATATCAACAGCTTTATCTCCTTCCATATGTCCACCCTTTAAAAATACATTTTTACAACCAAGTTTATAAATTTCTTTAGCAGCAAGCTCCATATCTTCAACTGTTTTTATTTCTACCTTTTCTGAATTTACTTCACTTATTATTTCTAAAGCTTCTGGTAAATTTGGAGTAATTACATAAGCTAAAGGAATAAGCTCTTTAATTAATGCACTTTTTGATTCTGGCTTTAATAAAGAATAACCACTCTTTGATATCATTACTGGGTCTAAAACTAAATTTTTAGGTTTATATTTTTTTAATTTCTCACTTATTATGTTAATTGTAGAAATTTTCGATACCATACCAATTTTTACTGCATCAACATTAATATCCTCAAAAATTGCATCAATTTGAGCTCCAATAATTTCTTCATCAATATCTTGTACTTTAAATACTCCCATAGTATTTTGAGCAGTTATAGCAGTTATTACGCTCATTCCATAAACTCCATTTGCACTAAAGGTTTTTAAATCAGCTTGTATTCCTGCTCCTCCACAGCTATCTGATCCTGCAATAGTTAAAACATTTTTCACATTTAACACCTATCCTTCTACTAATTTTATAGAAGATTTTTTAAATATATTTAAAATAAAAAAGGTACAAGCAGAAAACGCTTGTACCTCAATATACAAAAATACTTAAAATATATTCAAACATCTTCCTACGCTGGTATTATCCATCTCAGGTTCATAGGGTCAGAAAATTTTAAGGTTTTCAATCTCAGCTGGCCAAATCCCAGCCCCCCTGTGTCTTAAATTATTTAATTTTTACAGATTAATTTTAGCACTATATAAAATTTTATTCAATATTTTTATTAGTTTATTTTTTGCCATCCAATTACAGCAGCTCCAATTGCACCTACAAATTGACTTAATTTATGAGTGTATACATTTTTATTTAAGTAACTTTCTATTGTATCTTTAAATATTTTTGAGTTAGCAAGTCCACCGCTAAAAAATATATCTCCTTCTAAATTTAATCTATTTGCAAAATTAGCTGTTCTTTTACTAATTGAATGAACAACTCCAAGAGCAATATCTCCTCTATCAACATCATTTGCTAGAAGACTTATTATTTCACTTTCTGCAAATACAGTGCACATACTTGATATATTTACAGGTGTCTTATTAGTTACAAATTCATCAATATTATTAATATCTTCTTCTAGTATTCTCATCATAACATCTATAAATCTTCCTGTTCCAGCTGCACATTTATCATTCATTAAGAAATCTACAACATTTAATGACTTATCAAGTAAAATAGCCTTTGAATCTTGTCCACCAATATCTATTACAGCTCTTATGTTAGGATTTAAAAAAGCAGCTCCCCTTGCATGACAAGTTATTTCAGTAACCTGCTTGTTTGCCTCTTTTAAAAGCTTTCTTCCATATCCAGTTGTAACTACATATTTAACTTTGTCACTATAAAGCTTATTAAATACTTTATAAATACTTTCTTTTGGCTTAGCTGCAGTTTTTATTATTAAAGTTTCAACTATTTTATTTCCATCAAATAAAACTCCCTTTGTTGTTGTGGAGCCTGAATCTATTCCTAAAGTATATCTTTCCATAAAACTCCTAAAGCATTTCAATAAATGCAGCCATTCTAGTATTTAATTGTCCAATATCTGATGATGAGAAATCAGTTTCCACACTCATATAAGGTTTATTCTTTTTATCATTAACAAATCTCTTAATTGATAAAGTTTCAACATTGTATGTATGACAAGCTGTTAATATTACATCAACAACAGCATCAACTTTATATTCATCTATCATTTTATCTAAAAGCTTAATTCTATTTGGATTAGGAGTCATACATGAACATCCAATAGATAAATATTTACGAGCTAATGCATCATAAACATCTGGATTTTCTTCATCTACTAAGTCTTCAACTGCTTTTGCCCCACTACAATTTTCAAGTGCAACAACATATCCTCCATTATCTTCAATAGCTTTAATTACTTTTTCAGTAGCTCCTCCAATTGGACATCCTGTAATTAAAATACGTGGCTTTTTATCATACTTCTTCTCTTTTTCATATTCAGAATTAATTTTTTCTATTAATTCATCCATTTGTGCTGGTATTTTTTCTCTTTCAAAACTAAAAGTAGTTCCATTTAATACTTTAAATATATCTTGTCCAAGTAATGGAACTGGGTCTTTTTTACCTAGTTCATAAAATCTCTTTAAAGCTTTTCTTTCTTCATTTTTTATTTTTATAGCTCTCTTAATATCTTCTTCTGTAATTTTAACATCAAACATTTCTTCAAGTTTTTCTTTAAGTTTTATTATTTCATTTTTCCATAAGCTTAATCCATCCTCTGTTTGTGAATTTGGCAGTTGCATAACATGTACAGGTTTAAATTCACTTAAATATTCATACATTTTTTTCTTTCCATCACATGTTGTTTCTCCAACTACTAAATCTGAAAAATAAAAATAAGGACACTTATCAGTTTTTCCAAAGCCATAACTTGATTTAATTAAAGGACAAAGATTACGTGGTAAATCTTTTTCAGCATCTGGTATTGTTTCATCAGAGCTTGCACAAAGTGAAACTGTTGCAGCTCCCATAGCTAAAGCAAGTTCTTGTGGAAAATAAGTACAAAATACTCCTATTAAAGGTATATCCTTATCCTTTAACTCTTTTGCTTTAATAAAGCCATTTCTTCTTACTTCTCCAAATTCATTAAATACTTCTGGTAATTCTTTTTGTAAATCCATAAATTCTAAACTCCCCTTATTGTTCCAATTTATAACGTTTTTGTTAACGTATACATTTAAATAATATCATAACTTTTTAAACTATAAATTTTTTCTATGTTAATTTTATGTAAACGAAAAAAATTTTAGTTTAAACTAAAGTCTTTCTTTTTTATATTTATTCATATCCTAATAATACTCTCACTGCAAAAAGGTACCCGTAAATAACTATTCCTTTTATTATCTTTTTATTTTTGCAAGAAATATTTTTATAAGCTCTATAAGCTTCTAATTCATATTAATATGCAACTATAACCTCATACTCTTCACTTTCTTCCCTTCCTATTACTATAAAACTATCTCTAACCCTTTCTTTTGGTAAATCTTGCTCAAAATCTATTTCTTCAAAATAATCATCATTATTATTCATCTTAATATTATTTATTAAA
>ERZ1463036.338-NODE-338-length-10341-cov-11.066401_pt1 | contig 10341 bp, 11 predicted proteins | sample MGYA00564485_ERZ1463036 | MGnify/ENA primary metagenome ERZ1463036 (study PRJEB39244, sample SAMEA3635127) | Helicobacter pylori | study: EMG produced TPA metagenomics assembly of PRJEB11511 data set (Assembly of a 5300-year-old Helicobacter pylori... | reverse complement strand
TCACTTCCTTATTTACAAAAGCTAAAAGCTCATTAGATATTGTATTTGCTATATTTTCCAGGAAATAACTATTAGATAGATTTTTCTCAAATTCTATATTTGATATAAAATCTATTTCTATTAATAGTGCAGGCATTATTGTTTTTCTAAGTACATAAAAGTCTTTTGATATTTTCACTCCTCGATTTTTAGTATTTATTGATTTTGATAGAGAATTACAAATGTTTTTAGATAGGTTATATAGTTTTGAATTTTTGTCGTATACCCATACTTCGCATCCTCTTACTGATTTATTACTTGATGAATTTAGGTGGATGCTTATAAAGTAATTACATTTTTCTTTATTTGCCTTATTTACTCTTTCTTCTAGTGTGTGGTATGTATCATTTGTTCTACTTGTTATTATAGTTTCATTTGATTTTTCTAATGTATTTTTTATTAAGTTTCCTACCTTTAAGACTACGTCGCTTTCTTTTGAAAACTCTCCCAATGCTCCTGGGTCTTTGCCACCATGACCAAAGTCTAAGTACCATTTCATATTATCAACTCCTTTTTATTAGATTCTATTAGAGAGAGTCTTTAAGTTAAATTAATATATGTGTATGAGTTTAGTTTGTCCTTAAAAAACAAATTGTATGGTTACAATTAATATTGAGAATTTTTATAAACACAAATATAATTAACTTATAAGATACTAAAAATTTGGAGGGAGTAAAATGGATAATAAAACTAAAAAAATTGTAATAAATGGACTTATGATAGCCTTAGTATGCCTTGCTACAATGACTATTCAAATTCCAATACCTGGAACACAAGGATATGTAAATGTAGGTGATAGTGTAATATTTATTTCATCAATTTTATTTGGACCATTTACAGGAATGATTGCAGGGGGAGTAGGTTCAGCACTAGCAGATATTTTAAGTGGATATTCTCATTGGGCATTATTTACTCTTATTATAAAAGGTTTAGAAGGATATATAGTAGGTGTTACTATATTAAAAAGACATACAATAATAAATATGGTTTCTTCAACTTTACTAGGAAGTATAGTTATGGTAATTGGTTACTTTTTAGCAGGCATATTATTAAATGGAGGTGTTTTAGTTTCAGCAGGTTCTATACCAGCAAACATAGTTCAAGGAATAACAAGTATAGTTATAGCAGTTCCTATTACTTGCTCTTTAAGAAAAACAAGTTATGTAAAGCGTCTTAATGCTCAATACTAAAAATAAAGTCAGGGATTTTTATCCTTGGCTATTTTTATTATATTAATAAAATTTTATAATAATTTATTACATGATAGTGAGGAGGGACAAATTATTACTACTTTAGTAGTAAAATTTTGTACTAGATTTAAGTGATTATGACATAATTTAAAAATTAAATTTTATAAATAAACAATAGAATATTGTTAAATCCGTATTATAAAATTTATTGTTGATTATATTTGATATAAATCGCAACTACTATATCTAACTTAATATATTATATAATTATAAATAAAAGGGGAGATTTATATGTCAAATATTAAAAATAGTTGTAATATTATTCAAAATCATATAAAAAATCAAAGTCTAATCTAAGTGTATTTATGTATACAACTAATTCAATTATATTTATGATAATTACACCTTTTGTTAAACTTTACGAAAAACACTTTAATAAAGTTGAAGAATATGTAAATATCATTAATAATTATTGTAAAGAAAATAATTTAATTCCAAATTCAAATAAATTACTACTAAAAAAGAAGAAGATAGATATGTTCAAGATAATTTTAATCATGGGTAAAATCTTATTTTAAAAGAAAACAATAAATATACATTTATTGCAGGTTGTTTTCATCGTGGCATAACTAATATTATAGAACCAGTAGAGAAGAGAATTGTTAATAATTTAAATATGACTATTGCTAAATTTCACGTATTCAATCCTGTATAAGTGAAAATTGAGAGATTTAAATTTATTGAGTTAATGAGCAAGAAACTATCAAATAAAAATATGAATTTTTATACTTACCATTGTACAGGTATAAAGCCATTTAATATATTAAAACAATGCCTCAAAAATCAAATTAAATATTTATCAATAGGTTAAGCAATTAAAATCTAATTAATAAATGTAAGAGGGACAGGCATCTTTATTAAATGTATACATACTATATATATATAGTTAAAAATGGTTTTAAATACATTTAGAGATGAATTAATAAAATTAAGTTTGAAATTTCTTTATTTTGAGAGGCTTTACAAGGGTTTAAGATATTAGATTTTTTTCAACTATTACCTAAATACAAAATTAAGTAATAGTTGAAATTTGCATTCTTAAATTTTTATAATAATTTGGGAAAAGTTTTCCTAAAAAGACTATTTTTCTACAATATTTTCTGATAATATATTAAGTATACAGTTAATATTTCTTAAAAAGGATGTGTTGAGAAATGAAAAAAATATTAATTCCTATTGATGGAACAGAAAGAAGCCAAAAATCTTTAGATTTTGTATCAAATAATTTTTCTAAAGATGAAGTTGAAATAGTATTGATAACTGTTAGTGATATTAGCTTAACTAATATTACAAATCCAATGATTATAGACATGAAGATAGAAAAATCCCAAAAAGAAGCAGGTATTATGTTAGAAAAGTTTAAGAATAAATTGCAAGGATACAAAGTAGAAAAATATTGGATATTGGGAGACCCAGGCAAAGAAATTATATCAAAATCAATAGATGGTAAATTTGATGAAATAGTAATGACCAAATCTACCAAAAAGAACTTTATTGATTCTATAGGTTCTGTAACTTTATATGTGGTAAAAAAATCTAAATGTACAGTTACTATAGTACCAGAATAGTAAGAGGGTTAAATTTTAAAGATTAGATAATTAAAGAAAATGTATAATAAATGTAAATAATATAGATAAAAATAAATCAAAAGTAGTATAATAAATAAAATTTCACAAAAAACAAAAAAGAGTGTATTTACTAAAATGTAATAATTTCAATAAATACACTCTTTTTTGCTAGTTTTGAGAATTTAAATTTAGAAACTTGTTATAAACTTTATGTATGAGGAATTATTATATTTATAATTAAAAAATAATAAATGTAAAAAAGATGGTACAATTTACAAATAACTTTAATTTCAATTAGTATCTAAAAAGACATTTAAAGTAAAGATATCTAGGGGAAATGCCCTTGAAACCCATTTATTTGGGTTCTAAGGGCTTTAACTATATCTTATAAATACCTAAATTATATTATATATTTTAAATTGATATACTTTTAATGCTACTTTTTAAAATCTTTTCCAACTGGAATACTATCATTATTTATAGGGTTATCAAATGATGGTGGTGTAATATTTATTTTAGTATCATGGTTAGGCCCAGGAGTAGATAAGTCAAAATACAACTTAGAATCTTCTGTAACCCCAAAGTCTTTATTTGAGCCTGTACCTTTAACTTTATTTAATGCATCTCTAAATAAAGCATTATGTGCTTCCTCTCTATTAAGTAGGAAATCAATAGTTTCTCTAACGTATTTATCTTCAATTTGTCTATATAAGTATTCATATACAACTTTTGCTCTTTGCTCTGATGCTATATTAGATAATAAATCTGCAACTAAATCACCTGTTACAGTTACATAATTTGAACTCCATGGTGCTCCTGATGAATTTATTAATACAGGTGATAATCCAGTTAATACGTGTGTCTCTATCTCTCCTGAATCAACAGCCTTATAATCTACATCATGTCCGTTAAGTAAGTTTATAGTTTGAGCTACCATTTCCATATGACTAAGTTCTTCTGCAGCTATATCTAAAAATAAATCTTTTATAACAGGATCTTTTATTCTAAAACTTTGTGCCATATATTGCATAGCTGATTTAAGCTCTCCATTAGCTCCACCTAATTGTTCTTGCATTAAAACTGCATATTGAGGGTTTGGTTTTTCAACTTTTACTTCTCTTAATAACTTTTTATCATGTTTAAACATTTAAATATGTACCTCCATTTGATCTTTGGTTAAAAATATATTTTCCAAGTTAATGGAAATTATTCTTATTTGAATAAATAATGTGTTAATTTTTCGTTATGTAAAGTACATAATTAATACCTAATTTAAGATATATTTAGAATTATTATATGGATTGTAAAATATTTTTAAAAGATATATTATTAAAGTAATACAAATTAATGGGGGGTTCGATGGATAAATACAATAAATTATTTAAACTGACAAGAGCATTAACATACCTAGTTATACTTTCAGTGCTTGTATTGATTTTTACTGGATTTATTATAGGAGAAGGAAAAATAGTACAGTATAGTATAAGTTTTTTTGTCATAAGTTTTATTTCATGCTTAATCATAGGAGGAATTTCATTAATAATAAAAATCATATATTTAAATTCAATGGATAGAAAAAGAAGAGTAATTAATGCTTTAAAAGATTTTTTATGTTCATTTATAGTATTGTTTGTTTTAGAGTTTATTCTGAAAAGTTCAGGTATAAATTTAGTTAGTATCTTTAGTATAAGTTTTGGAAGCTCGGTAGGAGTAAATTTTGGAGATTTAATATTCTTTAAGCGTAAAATTTAACTAGCCACTAAGCAGTTTTTATATATAGTAAAAATTTATAGAAAATAATACTTATAATCAATTCTAGGGAACTTTATATTAATTAAGGGATAAACATTTACACACTCATAAATAACTTGTTGTTGTTATATTTTATTATACTTCTAAAAATCTAAGTCTGATAAAAAGGGTAATCTATTCCATATACTGTATATGAAATTAAAATAATACAAATTATAGTATAACTAAATAAATATAAATAGAGTAATAATGTTATTACTCTATTTATATTTAAAAAAACATATGTCTTTTGTACACAAATTACTATATATTTTATTAATCTCCAATATCTTTTTTTACAATTAACATAATCCCATACCCTATTATTAAAACAGATAAGACAATTGCTATGCCTAATTCAGTATTTATATAGTTAAGTGAATTAGTAAGGCAACTACCTGTAAATTGTAATTCCATAAGTTGTATAAATTTAAGCCCATATAATTCTAAAGATAATATCAACACTCCTAAAATTATTGCTAAACTCCCTATATTTAATTTAATCTTCATATTGTCCTCCCTAATAGTAATTTTGAATGCATTTAGATTAAATATCCCTTTTAAACTTTAGGTATCTACTTCCTTGAAATTTCAAAACACCTATATCTCCCTCAACAATCATACCAAATTCTTTTCCTGAAACACTAAACTCCATTCTATCCTTACTTTCAAACTCAAATGTAATATAATAATTTGTAGATGATTCTCCGTTATGATGTGTTCCATTTGAATCAATATGTCCAGCGTGTCTTATAACTTCACTCCTTTTAGAAACAACTTTACTTTTTACATCTAGTATAGGTTGTTTATTATTGTAAGACCATTGATTAAAACCTTTAATTATAATTGTCCCCAAAATAAGAAAAAAGATTATAAAAAACATTATCATAAATAAGTTAAAAGTTGGCTCACTGTAATACATATCCATAATAGATCCCCCCCACACACGTTACGTATATTTTAAAAATGTAATTTATGATAATTTTAAACTATAGATTCATTTATATGGTAACAAATAAGATACATTTTTAATTGTTAAGAATATTAAAAATTTATTGAAATTATGTAATTCATTAGATTTTAGCTTCTAAAACACATTTAAAGATACCTAGAAAAATACTTTTAAAATCTTAATTTATCATAATTGTATGGGATACTTGTTCCAACCAATACATCTTCAATTTTATCTATTATTAACCAGTCATCCATCTTACTTTGTTTTTCAAATTTTACAAGACACATCCATTTTTTATGCCAACCTTACATCTGTTTATTAGAAAGATTTAACTTCTAATGATTATCGGCAAGAACAGTATTTATTTCATCTTACGATAGCTTTGCATAATTAGTATTTTGTATATGTACACTAAAACAGATATTTTCGTGATAAATTTTAAAAATATCTTTGTTAGATAACTTAGTGATAGATAATATATAAAAAAGCTAGAAAAATTGAAAATACATCAATTTCTAGCTTTTTTATATTTAAAAATAATAATTCGTAATATATCAAAATTGTTCATAAATCCAAGTGATAGATTGTTATATTATTTATCTTTTTGTGCATTTAAAATCAACCCATATTTCTTCATTAACACTAAGTATATAAATGATAATAAAGAGCCTACTAACCCGTATATAGCATCAACAATATCTTTTGTATTTATAATACTTAAAAATAATTCATATAAAAAATTTCCTAAAATCAAACTTATACCTAATACAATTACATATCGAAATTTAATATCAAATAATACCATAATATAACCATAAGTCAAGTAAAAAAGCATACTTAAAGAAAAATTTGATATATGTGAAGTAATAGTGTTATTAATAAATACAATCTCACTATTAAAACTATTAATCCACCTAATAATAGTTAAAATGAAACAAAAACAAACTAGTGCAAAATAACATATATTAAATTCCTTTTTTATATTGTATTTAGATTTTAATTTCATATTATTCTCCAATTCAAATTTATATTTACTTAATAATATAATAAAGCTCTAATTTCCGTAATATAACATTAGCAAACTTTATTATATTATACTAAATATTCAATTATTTTCCAATTACTAAATAATTGAATATGTTCATTGAATTATATATTTTAGTAGACACTTAATGTTATGTATTATTATGTATTATAATTAAGTAATAATTGATTATATTGAAAAAATAAGTGGCTAATTCACTATGGAATTTAATTAAAGTTAATTCCGCCTAATGTATTACCTATAAGGTCTGTTATACCTGTTGCACCTATAGCAAAAATAAACTGTAAAACTTTAATTGATAAACTAAAAAAAAGAAATTTTTTTGTTTTGAATGGATAATCTTGGGTATAAAAAATATTAAATAAAAGATTATAATAAATTGACAGGAGATGATTTAAATGTGTACACATGTTCACATTTCAAGCAACAAAAATAACTTTTATTGGGGAAGAACTTTAGATACTTCTTTTAATCCATTTGATATTGGTTCAAAAGTAACTATTGTTCCTAAAAACTTTACTTTAGATACACAAAGTAAACCATGGAAAACAAAATATGCTTTTTTAGGTATAAGTTTATCAGGCTCTACTTTATTTTTTGATGGAGTAAATGAAAAAGGACTTGCTGGAGGACTTTTATTTTTAAATGCATGTACATGGGATAAAAAAGACAACATAGAAAATGAAGGTCTTACAGCCATTAATAGTGGAGAAGTAATTCCTTGGATTTTAAGCAACTTTGAAAATGTTAGCGATATAAAGAAAAATATATCAAAAGTTGCAGTTACTGGTGATGATATTCCTGCATTAGGAGAGTTAGGTAAAGGAAATCCTATCACTGCTCATTATACTTTTACAGACAAGATGGGTAATTCAGTTGTATTAGAACCAACAAATAATGGACGTTTTAGAGTTTTTGATAATAATGTAGGTGTAATGGCTAATGATCCAACATTTGATTGGCATATGACTAATTTAGCAAATTATATTCAAGCACAAGGATTTAATAGACAACAAAATCATTTAAACAATAAAACTGTAATTACGCCAATTTCAAATGGTACAGGTCTACTTGGATTACCAGGAGATTATACTTCACCATCAAGATTTGTACGTGCAGTATATTTAAGAAATCTTATAGGAGAAGTTAGTGATGAAGAAGCACCTGCTCAATTATTTAGTATTTTAAATTCTGTTTGGGTTCCAAAGGGAGTCGAACGCTTTTTTGAAGATAAAGATGACTCAGATTTTTCAAGTTATATGTGTGCATATGATCAAAATTTAGGTAAATTATATTTACGTGTTTTTAATCATATAGATACAATGGAATTTTCTTTAGAAAATGTCAGAGAAAATGAGCTAGTAACTTATTCAGTTAACTAGAAATTAAGGAAAATAATTTTTATAAAAAGTATTAAAAAATATTAACATATAGATATCATATGGTTTTAGTGTATATAGTAATAACAAGCAAAAAATACATAAGATATTGTTATATACGTTAAAACCAACTAAAAAAGAGTATCTCTGTTGAAATATATAAATTTCAACAGAGATACTCTTTTTAGTTATAATTATTATTTAAGTTTATATTTTAATCAAAGTTTATAGATATTATAAATTACAAACTCCATCTTAGTATGTATATTACAAAAACTATGATAGAGTTGTTTTATTTTGCTTAGTGAATGGTTTAATAACTAATTTATAAAAAAATAATTGAAAGTATTTATAAAACTAGTATGTAAAGGGTAGATAAAATTAAAAATAGACTACAAAATAACTGTACTTTAGTGATTTAAATATATAAATACTAAAGTACAGTTATTTCTTTAGTTTATATATTTTACAAAATATATCTTATTTGGTAAGTTTTCTATTCTTATATTTTACAATTATACTATAATTAAAGAGTTTAGAATAAGATAGTTAATATTTATTAATAAGGAGGAACGAAACGTTCCTCTTTTTTATTTAATAAATAACCCAATAATATTGAATAATAACCCAAAATGGGTTATTATTTAATGGGTGATAAAAATGGATAATTTAGGAAAAAAACTCAAAGAAGCTAGAAAAAGAAAAAATATAACTCAAGAAGAACTAGCTAAAAGGATTGGAATAAGCAAACATGCAATAGCAAAATATGAACAAGGTCAAAGAGAACCTAATTTAAAAATACTTACAAGTATTATAGATGAACTTGAAATGGACTTTTGGGAAGTAGCACAAGATGCTAATTTAGAAATAGAAGCAGCACCTCCTTATGAAGAAGGTATTAAATTTGGCGATGAGGTATATGAAAAGGCTATGAAAAAGTTAGATGGAATGTTTAAGGAAAAAGATATTAAGTATCTTGGCAAAGAGGAAATGCTAAAAAAGGTGCTTTGTGAAAATAGGGATCTAGGAGTTAACAGAAGGCTTATATCAATGTGCCATAAGGAGTATTGTAAGAGGTTTGGTGTTAAGAACAATGGTGTTATAAGCTTTGATAGTTATACATATTTTGATGATTTTAAGAGGGAGTTTTATGATGACCTTGTAAGGGCTTTATTGTTTGCTGTTGAGCTTAAGATGAAGGAAGCTGAGGGTAGGATAAAGAAGGAGAAGTAAATGAGCAATATACATATAGATTTGAAATTAATTTATTTCACTTAGTTTATCATGATGCAGTAGATAGAGGAGAGATACATAGTAGGTTAATGGATTTAGATATTATAAAAAATTGATTAAAAATTAGAAAACAAACTAAAATGTTGTTGAATATATTTTAGTTGGGTATAAATATAAGGAAATAAAAATATAATAATGAAGTATTTACTAAAAATCAATAGGAATTAGATACTTATGTTTTTTTAATAAGTACGAGCATTAAAAATAAGAGGTGTTTAAAATGTTTGATAAAATAGTATTACCTTATGGATTTCGCGATTTAGAACCGTATATAGACGAGGATACTTTAGAAATTCACTATGGAAAGCATCTTCAAACTTATGTTAATAATCTAAATAATATATTAAAAGGCTATGAAGAATTTACTAAAGGAAAAACATTAGAAGCTATATTAAAAAATGTATCTAGTTTACCAGAAGAAATTAGACAGTCTGTAATAAACCAAGGTGGTGGAGTTTACAATCATAATTTATATTTTGCAAATTTATCTCCAAACCCTTGCGAAACACCAAAAGGAGATTTACTAAATAAGATAAATGATACTTTCGGTAGTGTTGAGAACTTAAAGAGTGAGTTAAACAAGATTGCTATATCTAAGTTTGGTTCAGGTTATGCATCTTTACTTATGGATGAAAATAAAAATTTATATGTAAAAGCTACATCTAATCAAGATACAACTCTTGAACAAGGGTTAACACCTATACTTACAATAGATGTTTGGGAACATGCTTATTATTTAAACTATCAAAATCGTAGAGCTGAATATGTTGAAAATATATGGCATGTAATTGATTGGAGTAAAGTCGAAAAATTATATGAGAAGTAGATGATATTTTGAGATAAAATAACAAATGAAGACAATTTCACAAGTTTATATAAAATACCAAAACAAATAATATGCGCGATTGTTTTGATCAGTGATTAAAGTAAAAGGCTTTGTTAATTATAAACAAAGCCTTTTTTTAATTATTTTGATAGATTTATAAATGTTTCTCCAAAACTCAAATTCAATAGATCGGAA
>ERZ1463036.337-NODE-337-length-10348-cov-29.196444_pt1 | contig 10348 bp, 10 predicted proteins | sample MGYA00564485_ERZ1463036 | MGnify/ENA primary metagenome ERZ1463036 (study PRJEB39244, sample SAMEA3635127) | Helicobacter pylori | study: EMG produced TPA metagenomics assembly of PRJEB11511 data set (Assembly of a 5300-year-old Helicobacter pylori... | reverse complement strand
TTTTATAATCATCCATAGAAGTTTAAAGCATTACTTTTTAGTAATGCTTTTGTTTTTATAATTATTAATATATAATATAGCTTAAAATATAATTGGGGGCTGATTATAATGTATATAGGAAGTAAAGTTCTACTTAGAGCTTATAATGAAGAAGATATTGAAAAGGTATTAAATTTTGTAAATGATTTTGAGGTTAAAAGGTTTTTAGACTTAAATATACCATTTCCTATAAGTAAACGAGAAGAAGAAATATGGATAAAAAAGAATAGAGAAATAAATGATTTAACTTATGATTTTGCAATAGAGGAAATAAGCACTGGAAATATTATAGGTGGTTGTAGTATAAATGCTGTTAATATAAAAAATAGAAACTGTACTATTGGAATTATGATAGGTGATAAAAATTATTGGGGCAAAGGATATGGATATGATGCATTATCTATATTAATTAAATTTATATTTGAAGAATGCAATATGGAGAAAATAAAGCTTGGAGTATTTTCTTTTAATGAAAGAGCAATTAATTGTTATAAAAAATTAGGGTTTGAAGAAGAAGGAGTACTTAAAAAAGAAATATATAGATGTGGTAAGTATTATGATGAAATAGTTATGGCAATGTTTAAAGATGAATATTTTAATAGATGTAAATAAGTTTAAGAGAGATGATTATATTTTGAACATAATAGATAATTTTGATAAAAATGTAGTAATTTTAGATGGAGCTATGGGAACTATGCTTCAAGATGTTGGACTTAAAATGATTAAAAATCCAGAAGATTATAATATTACAAATAAAGATAAAATAGAAAAAATTCACAAGATGTATGTTGATGCTGGGGCAGATATAATATTAACTAATACTTTTGGAGCTAATGATGTAAGATTAAAGTCTAGTTCTTTTACTGTATACGAAATTGTAAAAAGTGCAGTGGAAATAGCTAAGAAGTCTGTTAATGGAACTAAGTGTTTAGTGGCTCTTGATGTAGGTCCTCTTGGTGAGTTTATAAAGCCAAAAGGAAGTATAGAATATGAAGATGCAATAGAAATATTTAAAAAGCAGATTAAAGTGGGCGTAAATCAAGGTGTAGATTTGATAATGATTGAAACTATGATGGATTTGTACGAGATGAAAGCTGCTGTAATTGCAGCAAAGGATATTACAAATAAGCCTATATTTGTCACTATGACGTTTAATAAAGATTTAAAAACGATTTTTGGATATACAGTTAAAGACATGGTTATTGAATTAGAGAAGTTAGGAGTAGATGCTTTAGGATTTAATTGTTCAACAGGTCCTAAGGATATGATAGAACTTGTAAGAGAAGCTAGGTATCTTACTAAATTACCTATAATAGCAATGCCAAATAGGGGGAAACCAAAAGTTATAGAAGATAAGCTTGTATATGATATGACAAAAGAAGAATTTTTAAATTATATAAAACAAATAATAAGTAGTGGTGCAAATATAGTTGGAGGTTGTTGCGGAACAACTCCTGAATTTATAAGTGAATTGAATAAAAACCTTAATAAAAAATAAAGATATCCTTAAGGATATCTTTAAATTTTTAAACAAAAATGAAATATGTTGTTTTAATCTTTACATTATTTATTTTATATGTTTAAGTTAAATTACTTAATATTTAGTATAGGAGATTTTAAATTGAAAAAAAATTTATCAAAAATAAAGTTTTGTATTTTTATAATAATACTTATAGTTGGATTAATAGTTCTTGCTATTAACTTTGAGTATTTAAAAACATTAGATATGAATCAAGTTTGTCAATCAATTAAAGATAATAAGGTATTAGCTAGTTTAGCTTATATTGGAGTCTATATAATAAAACCATTTTTTGTTTTTATACCAACTAATATATTAGCAGTATTTAGTGGTATATTATTTGGCCCGGTATATGGTTTTATATTTACTATGATTGGATTTTTTATATCAGGAACAATTGCTTTTTTTGTAGCTAGATATTTAGGAAGAGATTTTGTTAATGGAATAATAGGCAATAAGCTTTTGAAGTTAGATGATAATATGGAGAAAAATGGTTTTAAAATTTTGCTTTTATTAAGGTTGCCACCAATTCTTCCATATGATCCATTAAGTTATGCTTGTGGACTTACAAAAATAAGATATAAGGATTTTATTATAGCATCTTTAATAGGTGTTTTACCTGAGACTATGTGTTATTCAATTATTGGAGAAAACTTTTGGGATCCATGTTCACCTAAATTTATAGTACCTATAATCATACTTATAGCTGGAGTATTATTATCTAAAAAAATAATAGGCTCAAAAAATAAAATAAAAGTATAATATTTAAGGAAAGAGGCGTAAATATGATTAAAAGTTTCTGCGATTTGAATTCAAAAGAAAAAGATAATTTACTTATATTTATGAATAGAAAAGAATATATTTCTCTTTCAGAGATGGAAAGTATGTTTAATACAAAAACATATAATTATGGTGAAGGTATAGCTATAATATTCGGTTCTGACAAAGTATTAGGTATTGGAAGAGCGATACTTAAAGAAATATCTATAACAGGTATTGCTTATATATATTCATTAGATATTTTAGAGTGCTATAATGATAAAAAGTACATTATAGAGGAATTAATTAAATTTTTATATTATATATGTAATAAAAATAATGCTAATGAAATTTTATTAGGATTTAGAAAAAAAGAAACTAAAGAAATAATTGAAAAGTTAGGATTAAAAGTTTCTTATTCAGCAAATATAATGGAAATAAATGACAAAAGTGAAAAAGAACATATTTTAAATTTGGAAAAATTAAATGATAAAAATAAATTAAAATATATGAGTTTATATAATAAAGCATTTAATAATATGCCTCATGGAGCATCGCTTAATGAACTTGAGCTAAATGAATATTTAAATGAATCTTATACTGGAAATTATTATTTTATAGTTTTAGATAAAAATAAAAGAATAGGAGTAATGAATGTATATGTAAATGGCAATAATGCTACTTTTGATATAGGGCTTCCGGTAGAGTTTAGGGGACAAGGATATGGTAAAAGATTATTAGAGACGGCAATACAGTTTTTAGTGAATAAAAAAATAAGGAATATATATTTAGTAGTTATAGAAGTAAATAAAATAGCTTACAATATGTATAAAAAAAGAGGTTTTAAAGAAAAAGGCATTTTAAGTTATTGGGTTACACTTAAAAATAAGGATTTAGTAATATAGGGTTACTTTAGTAACCCTATAATTTTATATTAATTTCTTGTAGTTTAAAGTCTGATTTTCTTATTTTTTGAAAAATTGAAATAAAAAAGTAAGAAAATTAAATGTTAAATTTAAAAATATAATTTTATAATTAAATTATAATAAATATTTTTATTAAGAAAGGTTTGTAATTATATGAACTTAGTTTTAAGGTATAAAAATATATTAATGATTATTATTGTTTTATTATTATTTACTTCTATTGGACTAAGTTATTTAGAAAATAAATGTTTATATGATAATAAAATAATAGATAAAAAAGTACAAGAAATCAAAAAAAGACCTAATTATGTAAAGATAGAAAATATAGATGAAAAATATTTAAATTCGGTAATTGATATAGAAGATCATAGGTTTTATGAACATGGAGCTATAGATTTTATATCTATATTAAGGTCAATAATACATAATATTATTGCTGGAAAAGTAATAGAAGGTGGAAGTACTATAACACAACAATTAGCTAAAAATATGTGTTTATCAAATGAAAGAAATCTTAGTAGAAAAATAAAAGAATTGCTTTTATCAATACAATTAGAAAGAAAATATACAAAATCAGAGATTCTTGAATTGTATGTAAATATAATATGTTTTGGAGATGGTTATTTTGGTATAAGTAATGCTTCAAAAGGATATTTTAAAAAAACACCTTGGGAATTGAATTTTAATGAGGCTACTATACTTGCTGGAATTCCTCAAGCGCCTAGTATTTATGCATTAAGTAAAAATAATGGACTAGCTAAAAAAAGGCAAAAGCAGGTTATAAGATCTTTAATAAAGTACGGAAATACATATAAAAATAATAAGTGTAAATATAATGATGATAATTTATTGCATAATATTAAATTCAATTTTCATAAGTTAGCGGAGTTTGTATGAAATTTTGAATAAAAGTATTAAAACTTGCAAATAAAATGAAAAAATATACCTAGTAATTTTATACAAGTTAAATTATGGGATAATCGTCTTAGGCTAGTAATACTGTAAAATTAGCTATTGTTATAAATTCCATATAAGTATAGTTTTTGTTTAAAAGTATTATATATTCATAAATGTTATTAATCTACCATAAGAAAAGTGGAATATTTATGGTATAAATGTATTGACAGATGGAACAACACAATGAAAAGAAAAAAAGGAGTTGTAAAAATGAAATACAGATTAATAGCAATGCTTATACTATCTTCATCATTAGTTGGGTGTTCAGGAATAAATGTAGGGTCTTCAAATAAGAAAGATACAAATAAAGAAGTAGTACAAGTTGAAGAGAATAGAAATGTAGAGAATGCTAAAGAAAAAAATGTTAAAGAAAAAAATGTTAAAGAAAATAAGGATGTTAAAATATTAAGTAAAGATTTAAAAGTATTAAAAAATGAATCTAAATCTAATATAAAAAAAGAGACAAGCGATAATAAACAGTCTGCAACCAAAAAAGAAGATAGTAATAAAAATGAAATTAGCAAAAAATCAAAAGATATAACTAAAGTAAACAATAACATTGAAGGAAAAGGAACTAATAATAATTCAAGTGATAGTAAAAAATTAAATTCAAATGAAAAACATTCATCTGTAAAAGAAAGTTCAAGCAATAGTAATTTTATGTCACAAGTTGAATCAGAGATATTTAGATTAGTTAATATAGAAAGAAAAAAGGAAGGGGTTAATACTTTAAGTTATAGTAATACTATGCAAAAATATGCAAGAATGAAATCAGAGGATATGGCAGTTAGAAAATACTTTGATCATAGGGATACTCAAGGTAATTTAATTACTGAAAATATGGAAAATGATGGAGTTAAATATAGTAGTTGGGGAGAAAATATAGCTTATATCGGAGGAGAATCAGCAGATGTACTAGCTAGTGAGTTCATGAGGAACTGGATGAATTCACCTGGACATAGAGCTAATATATTATCACCTAAATTTACTGGCATAGGTGTTGGCGTATATAAATCAGGAAACACAGTATATGCAACACAAGAATTTTATAGTTAAAATTATTAAGGTTACTTTTTGAGTAACCTTTTTAATATTTTATAATTTGCACATAATATTTAAGTAAACTTATTTAAAGTAAGAATTATGGTTAAAATTATTAATAAAGATAGAAAAATACTACTATAATGAAATTGATATTAACAATATTGTGAGATTTTATAGAAATATGTAAATAAAATATTTAATGAAAAATTTGCTATAATTATTATAAAATTGTTTATTAAGTTTACATAAATAAATTAAGTTATATAGATTTAAATTTAAGATAAGGGAGATGAATATGGATATATATACAATAGGTCATTCAAATTATAGTATGGAGAAATTTATAGAAATGCTTAAGATGTTTAATATTAATTGCATAGTAGATACTAGAGCTATTCCATATTCTAAATATAATAAACAATTTGATAAAGAAAATATTAGAAAAACATTGTTAAGTGAAGGTTTTTATTATATTTATATGGGAATAGAATTAGCAGCAAAAAGGGTTAATAAGTTATCATATAATAATGAAGGTTTTGCAGATTTTGATAAAGTTATAAAGGAAAAAGAATTTCAAAATGGTGTTAATAGACTTAGAAACGGATGCAAAAAAGGATATAAAATAGCAATACTTGGTGCAATGCAAGACCCTATAAGATGTCAAAGAGGGATTTTAATAGGAAAATATTTATCAAGTAATGGATTTAACGTTAATCATATATTAGATAATTTGGAGATTGCATCACAAAAAGATATAGAAAAGTTTTTATTAGAAAAGTATTTTAAGGATAGAAATCAATTAACAATTGATTCACTTCTTGGAACAGCTATGAGTGAAGAAGAAATGATAAAAGAATGCTATAAATTAGCTAATAAAGATATTGGATATAGAATAGAGAATTTGAAAAAAGCTACCACTAATGTAGTAAAGTAGCTTTTTAGATTTTATTATTGTCCGTTATTATTTATAGGAACAAAAACTCTTTTTGCAAGTTCATCATCCATCATATATATAGCAGCTGGATTTCCTTCTGACCTTTTAACTCTTTTTAAAAGAGAGTTGAAATTATTTTCTTCTTCAACTTGTTCATCAATAAACCAATTAAGTAAGCTCATTGTAGCATGTTCTCTTTCTTCAGAAGCAATATCAGCTAATTTATAAATTCTACTTGTAACTAATTGTTCGTGTTCGTAACCTTTTTGGAAAACATCAATTATGCTTTCAAAGTCAGCTTTAGGTTTAGGAATATTATCTAAAGTAACTTTTCCGTTCTTTTGGAATATGTAATCATAAAATTTCATTGCATGAGCTAATTCTTCTTGTGCTTGTACTCTAAAAAAGTTTGCAAATCCACTTAGATCAACTGATTCAGCATATGCTGCCATTGATAGATATACATAAGATGAGTAAAATTCAAAATTTACTTGTTCATTAAGATTATTTAATAGATTTTCACTTAACATTTGTTTCTCTCCTTTATACCTTAAAATAAAATATCACTTAATAGGTATTGTACCCCTTAAGCAGTAAATTATCAATTAAATAAAGCTTATTTATATAAAAATTATAAATTTGGATAAATATTAAAAATGTTATATAATTTATTAAACGGTTACAATGAGGGGATTGAGAAAATGGTTATTAGTGATGAAGAAATTATTAAAAATTTAAAGTATTTAAAACTTTTATCAATGCAATATAAAACAGTTGCAGAAGCTTCAACGGAAATAATAAATTTAGCTGCTATATTAAACTTACCAAAGGGAACAGAACATTTTTTAACTGATTTACATGGAGAATATGAACCATTTGTACATGTGCTTAAAAATGGTTCTGGTGTGATTAAAAGAAAAATAGATAGGGTATTTGGAAAATCTCTTATGGATAGTGAGAAAAAGAGTTTAGCAACATTAGTTTATTATCCGGAACAAAAAATAGATATAGTTTTAAGAGAACAAGAAAATATAGAAGATTGGTATAGGGTTAATTTATATAGGCTTATAGAACTTTGTAGAAGTGAATCATCAAAGTATACTAGATCAAAGGTAAGAAAAGCACTACCAAAAGATTTCAGTTATGTAATTGAAGAATTATTGCATGAACAATTTTATGGTATAAATAAGCAAGAGTATTATGATGGAATAATTACAACAATTATAGATATAGGAAGAGCAAAAGAATTTATTATAGCTTTATCAAATCTTATTCAAAGATTAGTTATAGATAGATTGCATATATTAGGAGATATATATGATAGAGGTCCTAGGGCTGACATAATAATGGAAAAGCTTATGGAACATCATTCTGTTGATATTGAATGGGGAAATCATGATATGCTTTGGATGGGGGCAGCAGCAGGAGAAAAAACTTGTATGGCCAATGTTATGAGGATAGCTACAAGATATGGGAATCTTGATACATTAGAAGACAGTTATGGAATAAACATTATGCCTCTTGCAACATTTGCACTTAAATATTATAAAGATGATCCATGTATAGAATTTATGCCAAAAGTTAGTGATGCTAGTAGGTATGGAAAGTTTGAGATGGATTTAACAGCAAAAATGCATAAAGCAATTTCAATAATACAATTTAAATTAGAAGAAAAAATAATAAAAAGAAGACCAGAATTTAAATTAGAAAATAGATTACTTTTAGACAAAATAGATTATGATAAAGGAACAATTATAATAAAGGGCAAAGAATATAAATTAAAGGATTGTTATTTTCCAACTATAGACCCTAAAAATCCATTTAAGCTTACAGAAGAAGAAGAAAAATTAATTGAAAAGTTGCAAATATCATTTGTAAATAGTGATAAATTACAAAGGCATATAACATTTTTATTTTCAAAAGGAAGCATGTATCTTACTTACAATAAAAATTTATTACTTCATGGATGTATACCTTTAAATGAAGATGGAACTTTTAAAAGCTTTACTATAAATGGTAAAAAATATTATGGAAGAAAATTATTAGAAAAATTTGATGCATTAGCAAGAGAAGGATATTTTAATAAAGTAGGAACTAAAGAAAAGTTATATGGTATGGATATTATGTGGTATTTATGGACTGGTCCTGTATCATCTTTATTTGGAAAAGAAGAGATGACAACTTTTGAAAGATATTTTATAGAAGATAAAAAAACTCATATAGAGGCTAAAAATCCATATTATGCATATAGAAATGATGAAGAGATAGTTTCAAAAATATTAAAAGAATTTGATTTAGATGTTGAAGAATCAAAAATAATTAATGGACATGTTCCTGTAAAAGAAAAACTAGGAGAAAGTCCAATAAAGTGTGGTGGAAGAGTTTTAGTTATAGATGGTGGGTTTGCAAAAGCTTATAGAAAAGATACTGGAATTGCAGGATACACTTTAATATATAATTCTTATGGACTTCAATTAGTATCACATCAACCATTTGAATCAATAGAAAATGCTATTATTGAAGAAAATGATATTTTATCAACTAGTATAGTTGTTGAGAGAAAACTTGATAGAAAAAGAGTTGGAGATACTGATATAGGAATGGAGCTTAAAAATCAAATAAAGGAATTAAAAATGCTTTTAGAAGCATACAGAAAAGGATTAATAAAAGAAAAAAGATGAATTCCATTAAACAAAAGTTTTTATAAGGAAGTAATAGGGTAAATATAAAAATAAATTTTAATATATAATAATAAATGGTTTAAATATACTGTAATTATTATATAATGATATGGTACTTAAAGTAATATGTTACTTTAAGTACCATATTTTTAATGATTAAATAAGTTTTCCGTGAGATAATTCCATTTTCTTAAACTTTATTTTAAATTGCTTTTCATATTGTTTAAGGTTTCTAAGTTCTTTAGGTGTAACTAAAGAAACTGTAATACCTTTATTATTACCCCTAGCAGTTCTTCCAGCTCTATGTAAATATTCATTAGCATTAATTGGAAAGTCTAAGTTAATAATATGAGATATATTAGGGATATCTAAACCTCTTGCAGAAATATCAGAAGAAACAAGTATATCTATAGAACCATTTCTAAATTTCTCAAGAGCTTGTTGTCTTTGTTCTTTAGTAATTCTTTTATGCATAGCAAAAGCGTTTTTGTGATGATAATTAAGTTTATCAGCTATAAGTTCAACATTAAATCCGCGATTGATAAATACTAAAGTTTTTGAAGGATTTTCAGCTGCAACAAGTTTTCTTAGTACTTCTGGTTTATCTCTTTCTTCAACTTCAATATATATGTGTTCAATATTAGGATTTAAAGAAATTTTTTCTTTATTTTTAAAAATAACAGGTTCTTTCATTAAATCTTTAAGGATATCCATAGCTTTTGGACTTATAGTCGCAGAGAACACTAAAAGTTGTCTATCTCTCATAGTACTTTTAATTATATCTTGTACAGTTCTTAAGTGAGTATTATCTAATAAATTATCACCTTCATCAAGAACTATAGTTTTTATAGTATGAGCTTTAATTTTTTTCTTTTTAATTAAATCTAAAACTCTACCTGGGGTTCCAATTACTATGCTAGGTTTAGTTTCTTTTAATTTTTTTATTTGTTTATCCATATTTACATCACCAATAATTGGTGTAGAACTAATATTTATATTAGAATTTTGTGCTAGTAGCTTACATTGTTTTTCAATTTGCATAACAAGCTCTCTAGTTGGAGCAAGAATCAAAACTTGAACTCCTTGAGTATTTTTATCTATTTTTTCAAAAAGTGGTGCTAAAAAAGCAAGAGTTTTTCCGCTTCCTGTATGAGCTTCACCTATAACATCCTTATTAATTAAAATTTCTGGAATAGTTAAAGCTTGTATTTCAGTTGGTGTATCAATTGATTGTTTTTTTAAGCCTTCTATTATGTTATTGCTTAAATTCAAATCTTGAAATGTATTCATGAATTTTATCCTCCTATGTTAGATAGTCATAACTTATAGTATATACATAATATAAAGAAAAGTGTACTTAAATTATAAAATAAAACAAATAAATATTAATTCTTTAGCAAAAAAGTTAATAATAAATTAGTTGTAAATATTGATATAATTAATAATGAAAATTATATAATATATTTTATGTTTTATTAATAAAAAATTA
>ERZ1463036.336-NODE-336-length-10384-cov-8.086649_pt1 | contig 10384 bp, 7 predicted proteins | sample MGYA00564485_ERZ1463036 | MGnify/ENA primary metagenome ERZ1463036 (study PRJEB39244, sample SAMEA3635127) | Helicobacter pylori | study: EMG produced TPA metagenomics assembly of PRJEB11511 data set (Assembly of a 5300-year-old Helicobacter pylori... | reverse complement strand
ATTATGAAGATGTGGACAAAGAGTAGGCTATGGTATTTCCATAGCTTATTTAGTTGAGGTGAAAATATGAATTTTAGAAAATTAAGAATATTTTATGAAACTGCTATAAATTTAAATATGACAAAGGTTGCAAAGTCTTTGTATATAAGTCAACCTTCTGTAAGTCAAGCAATACAAGAATTAGAAGAAGAACTTGGGGTAAAAGTTTTTGATAGAATAGGAAAAAGATTAACTCTTACATATGAAGGAAAAGTTTATTTTAACTATGTAAGAAGAATACTTAATTTATATGATGAAGGTGTTGATACAATACGACAAATAAATAATAAAGAGCAAGGGAAGATAGTTATTGGAGCAAGTACAACAATAGGAACATATATACTTCCAGCTATAATTAAAAATTTTGTGGAGAAAAATAAAGGGATAGATATATCTCTTATAATTAAAAATACTGAAAACATAGAAAAAATGATTCTTCAAAATAAAGTTGATTTTGCCTTTGTTGAAGGAAATATTCATTCAGAAGAAGTAGTATATGAAAAAATATGGGAAGATGAGCTTGTATTCATAGCACCTTATAATCATAAATGGTCTAATAAAAAATATTTAAATAAAGATGACATAAAAAATGAAAAATTTATTATGAGGGAAAAAGGAAGTGGAAGTAGAGAAATAGTTGAAATTTATTTAAAAGAGCATGGAATTAAATATAAAACTTTTATGGAGTTAGGCAGTACAGAAGCTATTAAAAAAAGCGTAGAAGCAGGACTTGGAATAGGATGTATTTCTAAGGAATGTGCCCTTGAAGAAGTAGAAAGAAAAGAACTTATTAAAATTACATTTAATAAAGAAAGAATTTATAGGGATTTGTTATTAGTAGCACATAAAGATAAGTTTATAAGCAATAATATGCGAGAATTTATAGAGGAAGCAAAACAAAAAAATTAAAAAGCTTGGAGTAATTAAGCTCCAAGCTTTTTAGTTTAAAATGCAAAATTTCCGTCCTTAAAGACTTGAATTTCTTTTCCATCATGAGTTACACCAATTATATTAAGATCCTTTGATCCTACCATAAAGTCTACATGAGTTAATGAAATATTAGAAGATGCATTAATAAGTTCTTCATCATTCATTTCTTCTCCACCTTTTATGCAAGAAGGGTAAGCTTTACCAAGTGCAAGGTGGCAAGATGCATTTTCATCAAATAATGTATTATAAAATAAAATATTTGAATTTGATATTGGAGAATTATAAGGAACAAGAGCAACTTCTCCAAGATATCTAGATCCTTCATCTGTATCTAAAAGTTCCTTTAAAGCATCATAGCCTTCTTCGGCTGTAAAATCTATTATTTTACCATCTTTAAAAGTGAATGAAAAATTATTTATTAAATTACCACTATAATTTAATGGTTTAGTTGAATATACTATACCGTTTATAGCATCTCTTTTTGGAGTTGTGAAAATTTCTTCTGTTGGCATATTTGCAATAAATTCAACTCCTTCTTTAGTATGGTCAGCACCTCCACACCATATATGATTTGGAGCAAGACCTATTTCTAAATTAGTTCCTAAACTATTTTTGTATACTAATTTATCAAAATTATAATCTTGAAGTTTTTTCATTCTTGATTCTAAACTTTCGCAGTGTTTTTCCCAAGCTTCATTTGGATTTTCCTCTTTAAGTCTCATAACAGAGAAAATAGCATCCCATAATTTATCAATAGCTTCATCTTCACTTACATCTTTAAATACTTTAGTAGCCCATGCTTTAGTAGGCATTGAAATAACACACCAAGAATTTTCATTATTCATTAATTTATCTGAATAATTTCTAAGGGCAATACTTCTAGCTTTAGATGCAGAAGCGATTTTTTTTGAGTCTATTCCATTGAAAAGGGATGGATTACTTGCAGAAATTGAAATGAAAGAAGCACCATTATCAGCAAAATAGTTATATTTATCAATTTCATACTTAGGAACATTTGATAGAGTTTCACAACTTGCATTTTCAAATCTTAATCTTGTAAATAACTCATCAGAATAATTTATATATACATCCTTTGCTTGAGCTTTATAAGCTTCACTACATAAAAGTCTTGCAAAAGGTGCACATTCTATTGGTGAGTTAATAAATAATAACTTATCTTTTTGAATATTAACTCCTTTTGAGATAACTAGATTAGCATATTTTTCTAATAAATTTTCGAATTTATCCATTCTAAAACACCTCCCATATTTTAATTATAATTTTAACATATAAATTAAGTTGTTTGCAAAGATAATAGGTAATAATTACCCCTTTATTTGTTGTAAGTAAAGTTAATAAGTAATATAATATATTTACTTAAATTTGTTTAATTTATACATAATAGAACGGAGTGCTTTAATATGTTTGATATATTACAAAGGTTAGTAGACAAAAATAAAGTTTATGGAAAAGAAGGACAGTTAGCTTCATATATTCCAGCATTGTTAAAAGCTGATGTAAATGATTTAGGAATCGCAGTAGTTGATTTGAAAGGAAAAGAATATTTTGCAGGTGAGTGTGAAAAAGTTTTTACTATACAAAGTATTTCAAAAATTGTGAGCTTAATGATTGCATTAATAGATAATGGAAAAGAAAATGTACTTAAAAAAGTTAATGTTGAACCAACTGGAGAAGGATTTAATTCAATAGTAAAATTAGAAACAACTGATACAGGAAGACCATATAATCCTATGATTAATGCAGGTGCTATAGTCACAACTTCTCTTATTAAAGGAAAAACAGAAGAAGAAAAACTTAAAAGACTTATAGACTTTATAAAAAAAGCTACAAATAATGATAATATTACAATTAATGAAGAGGTTTATATATCAGAAAAATTAACAGGAGATAGAAATAGAGCATTAGCATATTTCATGAAAAGTAGTGGAATATTAGAAGGAAATGTAGAGGAAGTATTAGACCTTTATTTTAGACAATGCTCAATAGAAGCTAATGCAAGAGATTTAGCTAAATTTGGAGCAGTTCTTGCAAATGATGGTATAATTCCTTGGAGCGGTGAGAAATTAATAGATAAGGAAATTTGCAAAATAGTTAAATCCATAATGGTTACCTGTGGTATGTATGATGCGTCAGGAGAATTTGCAGTAAATATAGGTATACCTGCAAAAAGTGGTGTAGGTGGAGGGATACTTGCTTCTGTTCCTAAAAATATGGGAATAGGCGTTTATGGACCTGCATTAGATAAAAAGGGGAATAGTATTGCAGGATTAAAAATATTACAAGATTTATCTAAGGAATTAGATCTTAGTATTTTTTAATTTACTTGTTACTTTTAATTTAATATGAAGTGTTATAATAAAGCATCGTGGGATATAATTATAAAAGAAATAGAGCTTAAGGCTTAAATAGGGAGGAATATATGAAAAAGTTACTTATATTAGATTCTAACTCACTTATGAATAGAGCCTTTTATGCATTGCCACCTCTTACAAATAGTGAAGGTGTTCATACAAATGCTATATATGGGTTTACAAATATGTTGTTAAAGATGAAAGAGGATATTAAACCAGACTATATAGTTGCAGCTTTTGATAAAAAAGCACCAACTTTTAGACATAAAGAATATGAAGATTATAAAGCAGGAAGAAAGAAAATGCCTGAAGAACTTAGAGAGCAATTTCCCTTAATAAAAGAAATGTTAACTCTTCTTGGAATAAAAATATATGAATTAGATGGCTTTGAAGCTGATGATATAATTGGAACAACTGCAAAACTTGCAGAAAAAGAAGGTATGGAAGTTTATGTTGTTACTGGAGATAAAGATGCCCTTCAATTAGCTGATAATCATATAAATGTTGTTATAACAAAAAAAGGAGTATCAGAGACAGCTGAGTACAATAAAGAATCATTTATTGAAGAATTTGGGGTAACTCCTACACAATTTATTGATGTTAAAGGACTTATGGGAGATAAATCAGATAATATTCCAGGAGTTCCAGGGGTTGGAGAAAAGACAGCTTATAAATTAATAAAAGAGTATGGTTCAGTTGAGGAAGTTTTAAGAAATATTGATAAAATTAGTGGTAAAAAATTAAAAGAAAATCTTGAAACTTATAGTGAACAAGCAATATTTAGTAAGAAGCTTGCTACTATAATGACTGAAGTTCCAATAGAAAATATAATAGAAGATATATCAGTAGAAAATATTATTAATAAAGAAGGTTTAAAAAAGTTATTTTTAAAACTTCAAATGAAATCTTCTCTTGTAAAATTTATTGGAGAAGAGGAAAAAGAAGAAGTAAAAACTAAAGAAATAAATTCATTAGCTGAATTAAAAGATTTATTGAAGGAAGAAAAAAATTATTATATTACTTATTTAATAGAGGAAGCTCCTTTAAATTCAAAGAGAAGACTTAGAAAATTATATTTTGGAGAAGAAAATATAAGTATTGTATTTAATTTTGAAGACTTTATAAAAAGCAATGAAGAAGAAACAATATCTATATTAAAAAATTTCTTTGAAGATAAAAATAAGAAAAAAGTAATACATGATGGTAAATCATTAATTAAAATATTAACTAGAATGGATATAAACATAGAAGGCTTTTTCTTTGATACAGAAATAGCTGCCTACATTATAGATTCATCTAAAGGTCAATATCCTCTAAGTAGCATTATAGAAACTTACATTGGAGATGAAGTTAAAAAAGGTGAAGAAGGTTTACTTCAAGGGGTAAGCTTTATGAAAAAGCTTTATGAAATTCTTAATGCTAAAATTAATAAAGAAAATATGGAAGATCTTTATTATAATGTAGAGCATCCTTTAATAACTGTTTTAGCTTACATGGAGGAAAATGGTTTTAATGTAGATGAAGAAGTATTAGATGAGTTAGCAACTAAATTCAAGAGGGAAATTGATATAGTCCAAAAGGAAATTTATGAATTAGCTGATGAAGAATTTAATATAAATTCGCCAAAGCAACTTGGAAAAATTTTATTTGAGAAATTAGATCTTCCTGTTATAAAGAAAACTAAAACAGGATATTCAACAAATGTTGATGTTTTAGATAAACTTAGAGATAAACATCCTATAATAGATAAAATAACTTATTATAGACAAATGACTAAAATAAATTCTACTTATGTAGAAGGAATGAAGCCATTAATAGATGTAGATGGGGCTATTCACACAACATTTAATCAAACTGTAACTACAACAGGAAGATTATCAAGTACTGAGCCAAATCTTCAAAATATCCCAATAAGATATGAAATGGGAAGAGAAATAAGAAAAATATTTATAACTAGGGAAAAGACAGATAAACTTTTATCTGCTGACTATTCTCAAATAGAACTTAGAGTTTTAGCTCATATAAGTAAGGATGAAAATATGATAAATGCATTTAAACATCATAGTGACATCCATACAAAAACTGCATCAGAAGTATTTAATGTACCTGTTGATGAGGTAACTCCATTAATGCGTTCAAGAGCAAAGGCCGTTAACTTTGGAATTGTTTATGGAATAAGTGATTTTTCATTAGCTCAAGATTTGGGGATTACTAAAAAAGAGGCAGGAGAATATATGGCTATATACTTTGATAGATATCCTAAAATAAAAGAATATCTAGAAAATATAGTTAAAGATTCTAAAGAAACTGGTTATGTAACTACAATATTAAACAGAAAAAGGTTTATACCAGAGATTAAATCTTCTAATAAAATAGTTAAGGCATTAGGAGAAAGACTTGCTATGAATGCACCTATACAAGGAAGTGCAGCAGATATAATAAAGATAGCTATGATTAATGTATTTAATAGACTGAAAAAAGAAAACTTAAAGAGTACTCTTATACTTCAAGTTCATGATGAACTTATATTAAATGTAAAAGAAGATGAAGTTAAAGAAGTAGAAAAATTAGTAAAAGAAGAAATGGAGAAAGTTTTTAAACTTAGTGTACCATTAGATGTAGATTTAAACTTTGGTGATACATGGTATAGCACTAAATAAAGGAGACGAGGTTTATTATGATAAAAGTTGGCCTTACTGGTGGAATAAGCACAGGAAAAAGTACAGTCTCTTTAATGCTTAAAGAAGCTAAATTTAACGTAATTGATGCTGATGTAATATCGAGGAATGTTTTAGTAAAATATCCTGAAATATTAGAAAAAGTTAGAGCACAGTTTGGAGAAGGCTTTTTTGACTGGCGAGGAGACTTTAGAAGAAAAGAATTTGGTAATCATATATTTAGGTTTCCAAAACAAAGATTAAAGTATGAAAATATTATAATGCCTTATATAAAAAAAGAAATATTTTCTGAAATAGATAGATTAGAAAAAAAAGGTGAAAAAATAGTAATAGTAGACGCCCCTACATTAATAGAAACAAAACTTAATGAAGAAATGGATTTTGTTATATTAGTGTCAGTAGATCATTCAACTCAACTTCAAAGACTAAAAGCTAGAGACAAGTTAAGTAATAATGATGCACTAAATAGAATTAATTCACAAATACCTTTAGATAAAAAGAAGGAAGTTTGTAATATAATAATAGATAATAATAAAGAGTTATTATATACTAAGGAGCAAGTAGATGATTTTATAGATTTTATAAATGAAGTAATTTGATAGGAGCATTAGAATGAAGTTTAAAAAGATAATAATCTGTTTGATGGTTATAGTAATTGCCTTTTTAGGTATAAAGGTTGGATTAAAAAAATATGTTTTTCCATACAAACATAAGAATATTATTAATGAATATAGTAAGAAATATAATTTAGATCCATTATTTGTATTATCTATAATTAAAGCTGAAAGTAAATTTAATTCTAATGCACATTCACATAAAGATGCAGTTGGTCTTATGCAAATAACAGGAGAGACTGGAAAGTGGATTTCAGGAGAAATGGGAATTAAAAATTATTCAACTAATATGCTTTATAATGAAGAAATAAATATAAAAATGGGTTGTTGGTATTTAAATAATCTATATAAAGAATTCAAAGACAAGGATTTAGTAATATCGGCATATAATGCAGGAAGAGGTAATGTTAATAAGTGGCTTAATGATCAAAATTATTCTAAAGATGGCAGGGCCATACATTATATACCATTTCCTGAAACTAAAAACTATGTAGAGAAGGTAAATATATATTATAAAATTTATAAATATTTATATAATTAAAATGTAGCTGATTATTTTTGTAATCAGCTACATTTTTGAATAGAAAGAGGGGGAGATATTTGAAAAAATTAAAATACAAAAATTACGGAATAATATTTTTATTATTATTACTTGTTTTAATAGCTGTAAGAATAACTATGCCTTACATATTACCAATTAATAGTGGAGTTACTTATAAAAATAATCCAATTTCAGAAAGAGAAAATATATTACTAAATTTTTTAGATAATAAGTTAACTCTTAAAGATGGAGGAATTAAAACAAATTATAAAGATGAGAAATCACAAGGAGATATAACAAAGGGATATTCTGTTTTATCAGAATCAGAAGGAATGATGCTTTTGTATTATTTAGAAAGAAATGATGAAGAAAAATTTAATGATACATTAAAGTATATTAAAGATAATATGATTCTTAAAAATAATTTGATTTCATGGAGAGTTACAGGAAAAGATAAAGAATCTACATCAGCAACAATTGATGATTTAAGAATAGTAAAGGCACTTTTATTAGCAAATGAAAGATGGGGAAAATTTGAATATAGAAAAATGGCTGTTAAAACCTTCAAGGCTATAAATAAAAATTTATTAGATAATAATTTATTAAGTGATTTTAATGATGGATACAATAAAAGTAATATAACAACTCTTTGTTATATTGATCTTCCTACATTAAAATATTTAAGCAATATAGATTATGCATGGAAAAAAGTATATACAAATTCTATTAATGTTTTAAATAATGGATATATTAGTGATAAAGTTCCGTTATATAAAAAATCTTATAACAGAGAAACTAAAAAATATGATAATGGTGATGTTGATACATTGCTATCTTTAATTTGTATATTAAATAAAGCAGAAGTTTCTGAAAGTACATCTAAAAGTGTTAACTGGCTAATAGAAAAATTTAAAACTGATGGAGCAATTTATGCAAAATATAATTCTAATACTGGAATTAAATCATCTGATGTTCAATCAACATCAATTTATGCATTACTAGTAAGAATAGGAGAAAAAACAGGAAATAAAGAATTATATAATATGGCTTTTAAAAAACTTAAAGACTTTCAAATAATTAATAAAAATAGTCCGATTTATGGAGCTTATGGAGATCCTAAAACTTTACAAGTATATTCTTTTGATAATCTAAATTCTTTATTAGCATATAGATGTGTAAAATAATTATAAAATAGTAAATAATAGATTTAAAATAGAAAAATATAATTTAATTAATGACTTAAAGTCATTGAATATGTTATAATCTTTACACTATTAATTTTTAAAGGAAGGAAGGCTTTATGAGAAATATTTTAAAGATTTTTAAGAGGGATATAAAAAAAGTAGTTACTAATTGGGTTTCAATTGTAGTTCTACTTGGACTTATAATATTACCTTCATTATATGCATGGTTTAATATAAAATCATCATGGGATCCATATGGAAGTACAAAAGGCATTAAAATAGCAGTGGTTAATGAAGATAAAGGAGCAGATTTTGGAGGAAAAGATTTAAATGTTGGTAATAAAGTAACAGAAGAACTTTCAAAAAATGATAAAATTGGATGGCAGTTTGTAAATAAAGAAAAAGCAGATAATGGAATAAGAATGGGAGAGTACTTTGCAAGTATTATTATTCCAGAAGATTTTTCAAAAGATTTAATTTCACCAGCTTCAAACAAAATAGTAAAACCAAAGCTTATTTATACAGTAAATGAATCTTCAAATGCAATAGCACCAAAAATTACTGATAAAGGAGTTAATACTTTAAAAGAAAATGTTGATAATACAGTTTCAGAAACAGTAAATGGGATAATATTTAAAGTTTTAAATAATGTTGGCATAGAATATAAATCTTCTAGAGATAAGATTAGAGAAGTAGTTGACTTAATATATAAAGTAAATGATAATATGCCAGAAATTGAAAAGCTAATAAATAAAGCTTATGATGGAACAATTACAATAGATCAAATGCTTACTAAAATAGATAAGATTATTCCTAATTTAGAGAGTACATTAAAGGATGCTAATGTTGCTTTAAATAAAGGAAAAACTTTTCTTGATAAATCAAAGGAAAGCTTTAATAGTCTTTCACCAATAATAAAAGAAGATCTAATATTTGGAAGAGATTTATTAAATGGATCAAGTAAGATTTTAGGTAACGTATCAGAAAAATATGATAAGGAAACACTTCTTAAAGTATTAAATAATGCAAATAATAAACTAACTACAGTAAATAAAACTTTAAGTTCAGTTATAGATATATTAGAGTCTATAAATAAAATAAGTAATAAAGATTTAATAGGTAATACACTAACTAGATTAAAGGCAATTGAAAGTAACATATCATCTGTAATAGAAGAAATAAATAAGGATGTAATTTTAGTAAATAACAATAAAGTATTACAATCTGAGTCTATTACTAAATTAAAGAATAAAGTAGATTCAATATCATCAAATTTAGGAGAAATAATTTCAAAATATGATAGTAATATTGTACCTGCTATAAATGGGTCATTAACTAAATTAGATGATATGTCTAAAAATGCTATATCTTTAATAGACAGTACTCAAAAAGTAATGCCAGATGTTAAAAATGTAGTATCATTACTTTCAAAGGGAACAAAACTTACAAATGAACAGTTAGTAAAAGTTAAAAAGGATTTTCCTGAATTTAAAAAGTCATTTAACAAAATGGCTAATCAAATAAAGAAAATAGATAATAAATCTGGAATAGATGAGATTCTTAAAATTATTACAGGAGACTGGAAAAAACAAACAGATTTCTTAGTTAGTCCTGTACAAATTGAAACTAATAGATTATTCCCAGTTCCTAATTATGGTTCAGCAATGTCACCATTTTATACAACTTTAGCATTATGGGTTGGAGGATTAATACTTGTTTCAATTCTTACAGTTAAGGTAAAACCTTTTGAAGATGGTGAAGTTCCAAAGCCTATTGAAGTTTTCTTTGGAAAATATTTAACTTTTGTTACAATAGGAATACTTCAAGGTGCAGTTGTTACATTGGGAGATATATTTATATTAAAAACTTATGTAATACATCCAGTATTATTTGTGCTATTTGGAATGTTTGCAAGCTTAATATTTATAACTATAATATACTCGACAGTTTCTGTATTTGGAAATGTTGGTAAAGCTATATGTATAATATTTTTAGTACTTCAAGTTGCAGCATCAGGAGGCACATT
>ERZ1463036.335-NODE-335-length-10422-cov-17.130607_pt1 | contig 10422 bp, 5 predicted proteins | sample MGYA00564485_ERZ1463036 | MGnify/ENA primary metagenome ERZ1463036 (study PRJEB39244, sample SAMEA3635127) | Helicobacter pylori | study: EMG produced TPA metagenomics assembly of PRJEB11511 data set (Assembly of a 5300-year-old Helicobacter pylori... | reverse complement strand
ATTTTCTTGCAATTCCATTACCATCTATTTCCCAACCATCTATTATAGTATTTGTCATCATAGCTCCTGAATTATCAAAATAATACCAATTATTATCAATATTATACCAACCTAATTTCATATCGCCTTCAGAACCTAAATAGTATTTTTGACCATTTTCCTTTAGCCAACCAGTATGAATAGTTCCATCTTTTTTTAAGAAATAATAAGCATATCCATCATTTATCCATCCAGTTCTCCTTGCCCCATCTGGTCCAAAGAAATAATATTCTCCATTATACTTGACCCAACCTTTTCTCATCTGACCATTTTCATCCATATAATATTTATTTAAGCCATCATCTAACCATCCTTTATAGATTGTTCCATCCGGTTTTAAATAATAATCTGTCCAACCATCATTTATCCATCCTGTTTTCATAGTACCATCTTCACCAAAAAATCTATATTCATCTTTATAATTAACCCAACCAGTTCTCATATAACCACTTTCATCAAGATAATATTTATATCCATTTATTTCTTGAAGTCCAGTTTTCATTTCTCCAGTGGTATTATCTAAATAATACCAATATCCACTTAAATCTAACCAACCTTTTGCTAAAGTTCCATCTGAGTGCTGATAATAAAATTTACCATCTTTATTAATCCAACCAGATGGCTTAGTCACATTTTTCCCTTGATTTATTAGCTTCACACCATCAATTGGAGTATATCCATTTTTCCAATCATAAAGCCCACTTATTTTTCCATTGCTTATAGGAATAGTTCTATCTGGTTGTATAGTATAGTTTAAACTATTATTTATATCCTTTTTATTTAAATCGTTTATTATTACAGCTGTTCCAATTTTCCCGACCTTACTACTCTCCATACTTCCTATATTATATAATAAATTTCCAAATTTATCTGTTACTTTACTATTGCCTATATATAATCCTAGTTGATATTTATCATACTCAGTTAATCCTGCTAATCCATTTCCAGAAACATGATAATCTAATTTATAGAAATTACTTGAGGCTTTTTCTCCCCAAAATGGATCTGATGCATATTGAATATTCGCTCCAAATCCTTTATTTCCAAGAGCCGCTCCATTATAAGACCAATTATATGGATCTGAATATCCTCTAGACATTTGATATTTTGCAAATTCATTTATACATTGCTCTACACTTTCAAAATAAAATGCATCATCTGGATTTGAATCAACAGCTCCTATTCCAAATAAATTATTTTTATTTCTTGCATAATATGAAGTTCCCCATGCTGACTCATTTATAGCTATTCCTAACATAATTAACGCATTTACTCCATATTTGTTTTGAGCCTCAATAAAATATTCGCCTGTATCTCTAAGTTTACTATTGTAAGCTGAGTTATTACTAATATACGTATTTATTTGATCAACAGTAAAGCTTGTCTTACTTCTCATGGGTAAATAATAGTAATAGTTGTAATAAGGCTCATTAACATTCACAGCATTTTTATGAGTATTATTTTGTAAATCATCTATTAATAATTCTAAACTTGTGTAAAAATATTTACCATCATAATTATAATATTTTTCCCATTCTTTTAAATAACTTGGTGATTTACCTAAAGGATAACGATAATATTCTTCACTACTCATTAAATTATCACTAATAAAATGACTTAACTCACCATATCTATTAACATAATTGCTTGGATTTTTTACTTGATTTAAAGGAACAATATCTATAGCCTCTCTGCTTATCCACCCCCTATATCCATTAATAACAATCTCTACAGCATTTCCATCATATCTTATTATTGGAACATCATCAACATATGAAGCAGCTATATAAGTAAACGCATTTTTTAATCCTGAATCTGAACAAATATTAATAGTACTTTGTCCTTTAATCCCAACTATCCTGCCTAATGCTTTTTCAGCATATATTACTTTTCCTTCTGAATTTAAAATAATAGGAATGCCACCAGTTTCAGCAAAACTCTGAACATTATAATTACTATGATCTGTTGATTTTTTTGCAATATTATAATCATCATAACTTCCTATATAAACAAAGGTTCCATCATCTTTAGCTAAAGCAATCTCATACTTCTTATCTGTTTTAGGATGTAAACGTACTAATGATTCAAGTCCATTTGAATCTCTTATTTGCTCATATTTTAGCTCGTTCTCACTATTATTTATACTAAAAAATTGATGAAATTTAGGCTTTAGATTAATACTTTTCTTTTCATAAATACTCCCAACCAAATCATCCTTATTTTCAACCTTATTATCTTCATCAGCTGCTTTAATCTTATTTTCATCTCTATTTTTTTCAACTTCTTTTTTCCAATCTTTCGAATTATCATTATTGTTTGTATTTTCTGTATCTAAATTATTTTTTGGTTCTACATATGTGTCTTGATTATTATTATCTTTTTTTTCCTCAGACTCTTTACCATTCATGATATCATTATCTATATTTGTATCCTTTTCTTTTATCGCCTCATCAACATTAACATTTTTTTCATTAATTTTATCCTTATTATTTTCTGAAGCTTTTTGATTGTAACTCTCAACACTTTTCTCTTGTTTATTTTTAGAATTATTATTAATTTTAATATCTATAGCAAATACATTACTTGTTGAAAGTGTTATAAATATAGCTAACATAGCAGCTGTTTTTCTTATCATCCTAATCCTCCTAATTATCTAACTATTTCTAAAATTATAAATCTTTTAATATAAATAGAATTCGATAATATTTTAATACTATCGAATTCTATAACTTAATTATTTAACAGTATATTTAATAAAGCTCTTGAAAATTTTCCTGAAAAATCTCTTCTTAATATATCTTCATGTGATTTTGGAAATGGTAATTCGACTAATACTGATTTAGCACCAATTGCATTTCCATAAGTTATTACAAATCCCCCCGGGTATTTAGGTATATTTCTAAAGCCAAACTCTTTGTCAAAATAGCTTGCTATATTACTATCTCCTATTGTCTTATCTTCCCATCCATGAACATCTAATAATATCTTTTCAGTAGCTCCATCCATAGTCTTATTTATAAAATTATATAAAGCTTTTGCCTCTGGAGATCCTAAATAACTATCTCCAGTATAATTTCTAGCACTATAGTAAGGTCTAAAACCTATTGGAAAAGATCTATTTATGTCATTTTTTGTTGTTATAGTAGTTCTTCCAGGACCATAATTTGTCCAACCATCAATCCTACCATCAGGATTAGCTGACGGAATTAAATAAACACTCCATTCACTCAAGTCATCTGCATTTGTTCCCACTTCATACTGTTTAACTAAATTATTATATGCTTTTTGAGCTATTAAATATAATTCTTGAGCATCTCCATTCCAAGCATCCTCATAACCATGAACTCCAAAAACAGCAAATAAAACTTTTTTTCCACTTCCAACTTTATAGTATTCAAGTTCTCTACCACGTCCACTTTTTCCATATGTAGACTTTTCTATATATCTTTCACCAACCCCATTACTGTTTACATACCAATCTTCTATTATTTTATTCCTTGCCATAAATCCAGATTGTTCAAAATAATACCAATTATTATCTATCTCTTGCCAACCTATTCTCATTACACCATCATTACCTAAATAATATTTATTATTATCTTCAGTAAACCAACCTTTAGTAATTTGTCCATTACTATTCATAAAATAATATGCATATCCATCATTTATCCAACCAGTTCTCATTGCTCCGTCTTGTCCAAAGAAATAATATTCTCCATTATATTTAACCCAACCTCTTCTCATTTGACCATTTTCGTCCATGAAATATTTATTAAGACCATCATCTAACCAACCTTTGTAGATTGTCCCATCTTTCTTTAGGTAATAATCTGTCCATCCATCATTTATCCAGCCAGTTCTCATCGCTCCATCTGATCCAAAGAAATAATATTCTCCATTATATTTAACCCAACCTCTTCTCATTTGACCATTTTCGTCCATGAAATATTTATTAAGACCATCATCTAACCAACCTTTGTAGATTGTCCCATCTTTCTTTAGGTAATAATCTGTCCATCCATCATTTATCCAGCCAGTTCTCATCGCTCCATCTGATCCAAAGAAATAATATTCTCCATTATATTTAACCCATCCGGTTTGTATAGCTCCACTATTATCTAAGTAATATTTATATCCATTGATTTCTTTCATACCAGTTTGCATTTCTCCATTAAATGGATCTAAATAATAATATGTATTATTTAAATTTAACCAACCAGTATGTTTACTTCCATCTGAATTAATATAATACCATTTTCCATCTTGCTCTATCCATCCAATATGTTTTTTCTCATTTAAATTATCACTTTTTAACACTATGTTATTAATACTATCCGAGTTATTTATTTTCTTTAGTTCATTAGCTTTAATACTATTAAATGTTAAAAATTGTGCACTTAAAATACTACCTAATATAACATATTTTAAAACTTTTCGTTTTGAAGCCTGCATTACTACACCTCTCTTATTTAATTCATACGCGTTTAAATAATACCATATTTTTGTTTTTTTTACACTATTTTTTTGAAATAAAAGAGGTTAAACTTATTATGTTTAACCTTTCTTCTTATTATATTTTAAATTTTGAAATAAACTTATTAAATAATTCAATAAAAGGTTTATCTTTTATAATTAATAAGAATCCAAAATATAATGTAACATTTATTATTATCGATAAAATACTAATAACAAATAAATTATTAGCAAAATGATTTATTAAATTAGTAACTGGTATAAAAATTAGTGATAAAAATAAATATTTATTTTTATCTAAAGAAAAAATATTAAAGTCTAAATTTAATTTTTTTCTTATATATAAACATTCTAATATTATAACTATAATATTTGCTATCATTGTTGTTATTATCGAATATGTTCCATTTAATAAATTTATTTTTAAAAGAAATATATTTAAAACTAGATTAATAAATCCTCCAACAAATATCATTTCAACTTGTTTTTTTTCTTTTTTCTTAACATACATAACTTGATTACCAAGTATTGTTTCATAACCCAAAGTTATCATATATATAGAAAAAACTACAAGCATTGGAACTGCATCTATATATTCTTGTCCACCATATATAAGTATTATTTCTTTAGCTAATACAATCATACCAATAGCAGCTGGAAATAATAACATAAAATATATCTTTGTAATTTTATCCAATAAATTTACATATTTCTCATCATTATCACTTGCAATATAATGTGATAATCTAGGTATTGTTGCATGTATTACTGATAATAATAAAGTGCTTATTATTGTACTTATATTTTGAGCTGTGGTATAATAACCAACTTCTTTAAGTCCTACAAACTCTCCCAAAAGAAATTTATCTAGCTGTGTATATAATACATTTACGTTGGATAATATTACAACTAAAAACATAGGTTTTATATGTCTTAATATTTTTATTTCTTTAAAATCAAATTTTATTTTTTTCTTTATATAAATGTAACTTATTATATTATTCAAAACTGTAGACACAACCAAAAGATATAAATAATTATTTACATCTTTTGAACTCTTTACACAAACAAATAGTAATATTATATATATTATTCTTACAATTATTGTTTTTATTGTTATAAAATCATAATTTTCTAAAGCTTCATTTATCCATTCAACATAAAATATATTAGCAATTAAGTTAAACGTTAATATGATACAAGCAGTATATACAATTCTCCCAGAATACATATATTTTATAAAAAATACATATGCTATAGTTGTTATAATAGTAGTCATTCCTGTAAATATAAATAAGCTTGTAAATGTTTTTGATAATAACTGTTTATTGTGTCTAACTCTACTTATTTCTCTCAATCCATACTGATATACTCCAAATCCTGCAAATATAAAGAAATATCCAAATATAGTTTGAGCAAAATTTACAGTACCCATAAGGTCAGGTCCTAACTTTCTTACTACATAAGGACCTATTAGTATAGGTACTACTAAATTAAATAAATTAAGTATAAATTTAAATACTATATTTTTAAAAATAGATTTGCCCATAATACCTCCTAAAGATTAATCTATCTAATATAAATTTTTTCAGAATGTGTAGGTATACGTTTCTCTTTCGGAGGTAAGACATTCCATTCACCATACAAACATCTTAATACATTTTCATGTTTATTAGGAATCATAAATTTATATCCAGCAAATTCTGTTGATTTTAATGGAAATACATCTGATTTTCTCAGTCTCATATTCCAAGGACCTTCAATTCCATAATCTATATACTCACTATTCATATTTTTAGCTTTATCTGCCATATAGAATGTTTTCTTTATAAACATTTTATATGGTGATATTTTATATATTAATTTTAAAGAAAATAAACTTATATTTCTTGGTATATTTTTAATCCCCTTCTTATAGGGTAATTCACTTTTCCATTTTAAGTTTATTATATTGTATATTGGCTTCTTTTTAGCATTATTATAATCATTATAATCATCATAAGGTAATATATCTATAAATAAACCCGAATGTCCTTTTTCTCTTTTTTCTTCTCCTATACGACTATTATTATCTCTTATTTTTATCCAAGGTGATTCTGAATAACTATCTGTTAAAGGACTTTGACAAAAATAATTTTGATCTAACTCCCCCTTAACAATTGACTTAAATTTTCTATAATCTTCCCTAATCATTCCTATATCTATATCATCATCCCATGGTATAAACCCCTTATGTCTTATAGCTCCTAATAAAGTTCCTGCATCAAGCCAGTATTTTATATCATATTTTTTGCATATTCTATCTATTTCACAAAGCATTTCAAGCATTCTTAGTTGTGCTTCTTGTAATGAACATTCTCTATAATCCATAAATTCACCTCCTTAACTAACCATCTATAACATTTTCTATATCCAATATTTTTTCTTTAAATCCTAATGTATGCTTAAAAATACTACAATTATTTTTTAATTCTTTTACTAAATTATAATCTTCTAAAAGCTTTTTCATCTTAAAAGTTATATCATCTACATCTTCTAATTCTGCTATTAGTCCTAATTTGCCATTTTTAAGTATGTCTTTAGCCGATTCAAAATTAGTAGCTATAATTGGTTTTTCTAAAGCTATGGCTTCACATAAGCTTAATGGATAACCTTCATATCTTGATGGCATAATATAAAAATCAGCTTCTTTTAAATATTTATATGGATTTGATTTAAAGCCTAAAAATTTAAAACTACTTTGTAAAGAATTTTCATTAATTAAATTTTTTAAGCTTTCCATTTCTTGTCCTACTCCCAATATTGCAATATTATGTTTAAATCCATCATTTATAAGTTTTTTATGTGCTTCTATTAATAGGTCATGTCCTTTTACTTTTTCTACTCTTCCAATCGCAATAAAAGTAGGATAAGAATTGTTAAATACTACTTCTTCAATTTTTTCATTTGCTTTTTTCTCTATATTATCTAAATCTATTGGATTATTTATAACCATAACTTTATGATTGAATTCCGGATACTTTTTTAATAGAGATCTTTTGCTTCCTTCTGATACACATATTAATTTATCCATTGAATTAAGTGCCTTACGTTCTTCTTTTAAACTCATTATATTATGTTTAATTAAATCTGTATGTATCCAAGCAATTTTTTTCCCTTCTAAATTAGAATCTGATACTAACTGAATACATGCTCCTTCTAAAAAAGGAATATAAGCATCATATTGTTTTTTTATATTTTTCTTAAATAATCTTTTTAACCCTAATATTCTATTAATTTTAAAATGAATTTTTGTTATCCAATAATATATATTATATAATTTGGTTTCTTCAAAATTTCTATCATTATATATATAATTCACTTTTATATTTTGAGGTAAATCTTTCAAATAAACTCCCTTATTTCTTATTAAAAAAATTTCTATATTATATTTTTGCAAATTTAAATTCTTTAAAATATCAATTAAAACTTTTTCAGCTCCACCTCCACATAAATTATCAATTAAAAATAATAAATTCATGTCTATTACACCTCATACTAAATTTATATTTAAAGTAAATAATTAGGCACAATCATTAAATAATTGTGCCTGTTTTATTTTATATTTTTTTCGTCTGACTGGCTCCCATTATAATCCAAAAGAAAACAATTATGGAAGTCATTTCAAAATACGAATCAAATATCATTAAAACTAATATAATCATTGGAAATATAGAATATATCTTATTACTTGAATATTTTTCTATACTATTAAAGAACATCAAATAAATCAAATATCCTATAACTCCTAGTTCTCCTATAATAGCCATTATACTACTAAAAGGATATGATAAAACAGCACTCATATCTTTTACAAAAGCTAAATACTCTTCATTGTACTGTTCTGCAAATTCTTTATATGGCTCTATTACATGTGGAGGTATAAATTTAGATATTGTTATAGCTAATGAATCTTCTTTAACCATATATTCATATGCTCTTAAATTAGCAACTCTACTTCCATATTGTCCCGGACCAAATCCTAAAAACAATTTATAACCGATTAATTTATCATTTATTGTTTTATCAAAATAATTAAATTTATTATTATATGGTGGTTCATATATGTATCTATACACATACTCACTTTTAGATTTTATATTTTCTTTAAATAAAATGTTATGTGAAATATTAGTTACAAAATATAGACCTAAAAGAATTGCTATACCTGTAGTTAATACCTTTTTATCTCTTAAATATTTTATTTTATCAAGTACAAACCATAATATAAATACCCCTATGGCTGATGCTACGATATGCTTTCCATCAGTTAAATATATCATCACTAATAAACATAATATTTTTAATATATCACTCTTTATTATGAAATTTTTTTCTTTAATAATTATTGAAGTAACTACTAAATACCATATCAGCCATACACATAATCTATGAGCATTTATAAATGTTCCAGAAAATGAATCTGATGGTTGAAAAACTCCATAATTAATAAATTGTATTATCATCATTATTATTTGAATAATTAAAATATTATTAAAAACACTTGAAATATCTTTTATTTTATAATTACATGCTACTGTTATTCTAAAAATAAACAACATTACAAAGATATATCCTAATGAAAAGATTGCGCTTAATATAGTACTATTTACTATGCAACTAATAAATCCAGATAATAGCATAAATACTATTAAAATACCTAGCCATTTATCCTTTTTATTAAAATTAAATTTAACTTTTCCACAAGTAATTTTATATATCCAACTTAATATAGCTATACCAATACCAAGAAAATTATATATCTCACTTGGCATTATCATTGAATACATTATAAACTCAAATTCGTCTATAATTCCCAATCCCATTAAAATTGTATTAAATATAATAGGAATTATAAGCCAATAACTAGCAATCGTCCAAATTCTAACTAAAATAAGAGTTAAAGTCATAATACTTAATAATATGAATTTAATCTTTTGTTCTGTTGTATACTTTTTATAATTAAAAATTTCTAAAAAGTTACTTATTCTATTCATTAATACCTCCTTTAACCTCATTGTATAAATCCTCATGCTTTTTTATAAAAATGCTTAAATCATAATTCTTTTTGAAATTTAGAAAAGCTTCATCAACAATTAAATCCAATTCTTCCCTATCTTTATTTAAAGCTTGCTTTATTCCATTAGATATATCGGCAGGTTCATTAGATTTTAATTCTATACATTGATTTTCTTTTAAAAGCTTCTTTATACCACCAACTCTATATGCTATTATTGGCATTTTATAACTCATTGCTTCTAATAATATTACTGGTAGCCCTTCCATATCTGATTGGATTATTAAATAATCTGATTTATCAAAGACATCTCTTACATCTTCGATGAAACCTAAAAATTCAACTTTTTCTTGTAGATTATACTCTTCTACCTGTTTTTTTAGTTCATTTTCTAACTCACCTATTCCAGCTATTAAACACTTTAAATCATAACCATCATTACTTAAACTTAAAAGTGATCTTAATAATTTATTATGAGCTTTTACTGCGGTTAATCTACCTATACTACAAATAACAACATTCTCATGTTCTTGCTTTTCTCTTTTAATTAAATCCTTTAATCCATTTTTTATAAAAATTAGTTTTTCCTTTTTAACATTTAAATTATTTATAAAGAATTTTTCTAATTCATCCGAAACAACTATATATCTTTCATTAAAATTTAATAAATATTTTTGTATCCAACAATATAATTTACCTTTTATCTTATTAGTTGTATCAAAATCAGCTCTACTATGTATAGTAGTAACTAATTTACACTTAGTCATCTTAGATAACAAAACTCCAAAAATTTCAGATATAACTCCATGAGCATGAATTATATCTATTTTATTGTCTTCTATATACTTTTTTAC
>ERZ1463036.334-NODE-334-length-10433-cov-10.272981_pt1 | contig 10433 bp, 10 predicted proteins | sample MGYA00564485_ERZ1463036 | MGnify/ENA primary metagenome ERZ1463036 (study PRJEB39244, sample SAMEA3635127) | Helicobacter pylori | study: EMG produced TPA metagenomics assembly of PRJEB11511 data set (Assembly of a 5300-year-old Helicobacter pylori... | reverse complement strand
AAAAAATATTAGTTTTACTACCAACAATATTATTATCAATATTTTTAATGGTAGGATGCACATCACAATCAGAAACAGGAAATGAAAATGTATTAGGTATAATAGGGGCTATGGAAGAAGAAGTAGAAATATTAAAAGAAAAGATGGATATAAAAGAAACTACGACTATAGCAGGTATAAAATTTTACAAAGGAACATTACATGATAAAAATATAGTGTTAGTTCGTTCTGGTGTAGGAAAAGTTAACATGGCTATGTGTACTCAAGTTTTAATTGATAAATTTAATGTATCAGCTCTTGTAAATTCTGGAGTTGCTGGGACTATGAATGAAGATTTAAATCAAGGAGATGTAGTTATATCAACAACTACAGTTCAGCATGATTTTGATACAACAGCATTTGGAGATCCACTTGGAGAAATATCAAGATTAAATAAAAGATTCTTTGATGCAGATAAAAATATGATAAATAAAGCAAAAGAAGCTGCTAAGAATGTAAAAGGTGTAAATATAGTAGATGGAATGGTAGCTACAGGAGACCAATTTGTAGCAGGTGGAGATATTGCTAAAAAAATAAAAGATAATTTTAAAGATGTAGAGGCAGTAGAAATGGAAGGAGCAGCTATGGCACAAGTAGCTTACTTAAATGATATACCATTTGTTATACTTCGTTCAATATCTGATAAAGCAAATGGAGAAGCTGATTTATCATATGAGGAATTCTTACCAATAGCAGCTAAAAATGCTAGTTCATTATTAGAAGAATTTATAAAAATATACTAATATTAAGAATAAATAAAAGTTGGGCTAATTTATAGTTCGACTTTTTTATTATATAAAGCTAATGTAACTAAAAGTCGAATACATATTAATCAAAAATTTTATTAGGATGGTTATAAAGGGATAAATAAAGAAGTAGTTAATGTAGAAAATTTTTGGGATGATTTACGAAATCAAAATGACTATAAATAATTAAATGGACTAAATATAAAGGAGGAACGATTCGTTCCTCCTTTATATTTTAAAATTTGTTAAAAAAATAATTAATATTGCACTTTTTTTTATTAATGTATAATAAATATAGACGCATACAAATTTGGAGGGAAAAAATGAGAGAAATTTTAGAAGTAAATCCTATAATAGGTGCAATTAAAAATGACGAAAACTTAGAAGCTGTAGCAAAATCAGATTGTGATATTGTATTTTTATTAAATGGAGATATACTTAATTTAAAAAAAATAATCGAATATCTTCATAAATATGATAAAAAGGTATTTGTTCATATAGATATGATATCTGGAATAGCATCAAATCCGGTTATTGTTGATTATATAAAAAGAGAAGTAAAATTAGATGGAATAATAACTACTAAAACTAATATTGTAAAAAGAGCATTAGAACTAAATTTAGATGTTGTGCAAAGGTTTTTCTTTATAGACTCAATGTCACTTGAAAATGCTATAGAAAGCTTAAGGAAAGTAAAGCCTCAAGCTATAGAAATAATGCCTGGAATAATGCCAAAGATAGTAAAAAGGATAAATAAAACTTATCCTAATATACCAATAATATGTGGTGGACTTATAGATGAAAAAGAAGAAGTTATAAATATATTATCTTGTGGTGCTATGGCAGTTTCAACTACAGATAAAAGTATATGGTAAGGATTAAAAAAAGGCTGTTAAAAACTTAACTGCAATGTTAAAAACTTAACCTTAAAAAATATTGACGGGAAAAAGTTTTTTTATTATTATTTAATTAAATCAATACTAGGCTGGAGACGAGAGAGCTAATAGTTTTTTTACTATGAGCTCTCTCTGTTTTTTTACAAAAAATTGATTTTATAAAAATTAAGGGGGGAATTAAGTTGAAAAAAACATTGATGGGAGAGTGTATCTCTGAATTTATAGGATCCTGGATACTAATATTTATAGGTTGTGGATCAGTTGCATCACTTGTATTAAATGGAGCTAGTATTTCACAGTGGGAAATCGGTATAATATGGGGGCTTGCTGTTACCATGGCAATATATGTTACAGGAGCAGTGTCGGGTACACATATAAACCCAGCAGTTACTATAGCTTTAATGGTGTATAGGGATTTTCCAAAGAAAAAAGTCTTACCGTACATAATAGCTCAAATACTAGGATGTTTTGTAGGAGCTGCTACAGTTTACTTTTTATTTAAGAACTTATTCATATCTTTTGAAAATGCCAATAATATAGTAAGAGCAAGTGCAAGTGGTATGGCTACAGCAGGAATATTCTCAACATACCCACATGCTGATATAAGTATAATGACAGCTTTATTTACAGAAATAATAATAACAATGCTTTTAGTTATGGTTATACTTGCAGTTGGAGAAGCTAAAAACTCAAACAAGCCTCATGCTAATTTAGCACCAGTTATGATAGGTTTAACAATAGCTATAATAGGTGCAAGTTTTGGAGTATTAACAGGATTTGCAATGAATCCATCAAGAGATCTTGGACCAAAATTATTTGCAATGATAGCAGGATGGGGAACTAATGCATTAGGAGAAAATATGTATTTCTTAGTTCCAATAGTAGGTCCAATTATAGGTGGTTTACTTGCAGGATTTGTATATGACAAAGGTGTAAAAAGATATTTAGATGATGAAGAGATTACAGAAGCATCTAAGTAGAAACATTAAATACAACAATAATTATAAATATAAATTTTAAAATTTCCGGGAGGGATTTGTATGGAAAGAAAGTATATAATGGCGCTAGATCAAGGAACAACAAGTTCAAGAGCAATATTATTTGATAAGAGTGGAAACATAATAGCAACTTCCCAAAAAGAATTTACTCAATTTTATCCAAATGCAGGATGGGTAGAACATAACCCTATGGAAATATGGGGAAGCCAAAGTGGAGTTATGAGAGAAGTTCTAGAAACTAATTCTATAAGACCAGATGAAGTTTGTGCAATAGGTATAACTAACCAAAGAGAAACTACAATAGTTTGGGATAAAAATACAGGAAAGCCAATATACAATGCGATAGTTTGGCAATGTAGAAGAACATCAGGGATATGTGATGAATTAGAAGCTAAAGGATACAAAGATACTATAAAAGAAAAAACAGGACTTATACTAGATGCATATTTTTCAGCAACTAAAATAAAATGGATACTTGATAATGTAGAAGGTGCAAGAGAAAAAGCAGAAAATGGAGATCTATTATTTGGTACAGTAGATACTTGGTTAATATGGAATTTAACTCGTGGAAAGGTACACGTAACTGATTACTCAAATGCTGCTAGAACTATGCTTTATAATATAAAAGAGTTAAAATGGGATGATGAAATACTTGAAATGTTAAACATACCAAAGAGTATGTTACCAGAAGTAAAACCATCTAGTTGTGTATATGGACACACAGACAAAGAAATGTTAGCAGGAGCTGAAATTCCAATAGCAGGATGTGCAGGAGACCAACAAGCAGCACTATTTGGGCAAACTTGTTTTGAAGAAGGAAGTGCAAAAAACACTTATGGAACAGGTTGCTTTATGTTAATGAATACTGGAGAAAATATGGTAGAATCTAAAAATGGATTATTAACAACAATAGCTTGGGGTGTAGATGGGAAAGTTGAATATGCATTAGAAGGAAGTATATTTATAGGTGGTGCATCTATACAATGGCTAAGAGATGAGCTTAGAATATTATATGATGCTAGCCAAAGTGAATTTTATGCTCAAAGTGTAGATGATACTAATGGAGTATATGTAGTGCCGGCATTTGCAGGGCTTGGAGCACCATATTGGGATATGTATGCAAGAGGTAGTGTAATGGGACTTACTCGTGGTGCTAATAGAGCACATTTAGTTCGTGCAACACTTGAATCAATAGCATACCAAGTTAAAGATGTATTAAATGCTATGCAAGAAGATTCAGGACTAAAGCTAAATGGGCTTAAAGTAGATGGAGGAGCAAGTGCAAATAATTTCTTAATGCAGTTCCAGTCTGATATATTAGATGCAAATATAAATAGACCAAAGGTAGTAGAAACTACTGCACTAGGAGCAGCTTACCTAGCAGGATTGGCTGTAGGATTTTATGATAGCAAAGAAGATATTAAAAAATCTTGGATAATAGATAAAGAGTTTACTCCTAATATGAGTGATGCAAAGAGAAACTTATTATATAAAGGATGGAAAAAAGCAGTACAAAGAAGTCTTGATTGGGCAAGAGAAGATGAAGAATTTAAATCTGAATTAGCATCAGTTGAGAGTTAATATAAAATTAGTGACAAAAAATATTTTATAGTATATAATTAATATATCGAGGAAAATGTTTACAATTTTAAAGTAATATCTATAATTTACAAATTATAACAAAGTGAATTTTATTAAGTACAATATTTAAATATTTTTGGCTAAGAGATGAGAGAGCCTTCTATACAACGTATAGGGGGCTCTCTGTCTTTTTTTAGAAAAAACATAAGTTGGAGGGAAAGTTATGTATGATATAGCAATAATAGGAGCTGGAATTGTGGGAAGCTCTATAGCTCGTGAATTATCTAAATATAATTTAAAAACAGTAGTACTAGAAAAGGGAGTTGAAGTTTGTCAAGGAACTACTAAAGCAAATAGTGCTATAGTACATGGTGGATATGATGCAAATGAAGGAAGTTTAAAGGCAAGATTAAATGTAGAAGGTAACAAGTTGTATCCTAAACTTTGTGAGGAGCTAAATGTAGAATTTAAACAAAATGGTTCTTTAGTTTTAGCTTTTGATGAAGAAGATAAAAAACATATACAACAACTTTATGATAGAGGAATAAAAAATGGTGTAGAAGGTCTAAAAATACTAAACAAAGAAGAAGTATTAAAACTTGAGCCTAGTGTAAATAAAAACGTAGTAAGTGCACTACTTTGTGAAGTAGCAGGTATAGTTTGCCCATTTAATTTAAATATAGCTCTTATGGAAAATGCTATAACAAATGGAGTAGATTTAAAATTAGAAAGTGAAGTAGTAGATATTAATAAAATAGATGATGAATTTAATATAAAACTAAAAAATGGCAAAATAATAAAATCAAAATATGTAATAAACGCAGCTGGAGTATACAGTGACAAAATAAACAATATGATAGGCGGAGATGAGTATTATATCATACCTAGAAAAGGAGAGTACAAAATACTAGATAAATCTGAAGGGAAAATAGCAAATCATACATTATTCCAATGCCCAACAAAAAAAGGTAAAGGTGTATTAGTAACTCAAACAGTTCATGGAAACTTATTAGTTGGTCCAAATGCAAATGTTGTAGATGACAAAGAAGATATATCTACAAGTAGAGAAGGTATAGAAGAAGTAGTTAATGCCTCAAGAAAAAGTATAGAAAATATAGATTTTAGAAAGACAATAACATCTTTTGCAGGACTTAGAGCAACACCAAATACAGGAGACTTTATGATATTTGCATCAGATAAATGCAAAAACTTTATAAATGTAGGTGGAATAGAATCACCTGGGTTAGCTTCATCACCAGCTATTGCAAAATATGTAGTAGAAATTCTAAAAGAAGAGGGATTAAATCTAGAGAAAAACACAAACTTTAACCCAATAAGAAGAAAAAATAAGCCATTTTCACATATGAGCACTAAGGAAAAAGAAGAAATAGCAAAAAAAGATGAAAGATATAAAAAGATAATATGCAGATGTGAAATGGTAACAGAAGGTGAAATAATAGATGCTATAAAATCACCATGTGGAGCTAAAACTGTAGATGGAGTTAAAAGAAGAGTAAGACCAGGAATGGGAAGATGCCAAGGTGGTTTTTGTGGTCCTAAAGTTATAGAAATAATAGCTAGAGAACTTAAGATAAATGTTGAAGATGTATTAAAAGATTATGACAAATCAAACATGGTAGTAGGTAAAGTTAAGGAAATGAGGGGTGAGTTAGTTGAAATATAATGTTGTTGTTGTTGGAGGAGGACCAGCAGGTCTTGGAGCAGCTTATGAAGCTAAGAAAAATGGTGCAAAAGATGTACTTATAATAGAAAGAGATAGAGAATTAGGTGGAATACTTAATCAATGTATACACAATGGATTTGGACTTCATGAATTTAAAGAAGAACTAACAGGGCCTGAGTATGCTCATAGATTTATAGAAATGATAAAAGAAGAAAATATAGATTATATGTTAAATACTATGGTACTTAACATAACTAAAGATAAAACTATAGAAGCACTTGGAGAAGATGGGCTTATAAATATTAAAGCAGATTCGATTGTTCTTGCTATGGGATGTAGAGAAAGAACTAGAGGTGCAATCGATATACCAGGATATAGATGTGCAGGAGTATACAACGCAGGAGCAGCTCAAAGACTATCAAATATGGAAGGGTATATGGTAGGTAAAGAAATAGTTATATATGGATCAGGAGACATTGGTCTTATAATGGCAAGACGTATGACATTAGAAGGCGCTAAAGTTAAGGCAGTAGTAGAAGTTAATCCTCACAGTAGTGGGCTTACTAGAAATATAGTACAGTGTTTAGATGATTTTAATATACCTTTAATGTTAAGCACAGGTATAAGTTATATTCATGGAAAAGAAAGAGTTAAAGGAGTTACACTTTCAAAACTTGATGAAAACAGAAAGCCTATAAAAGGAACAGAAGAATATATACCATGTGATACAGTACTTTTATCAGTAGGACTTATACCAGAAAATGAGTTAAGTGTTGATTTAGGAGTAAGTCTAGATAGTAAAACTAGTGGACCAATAGTTAGAAATAGCATGGAAACTAATATAGATGGTGTATTTGCTTGTGGTAATGTAGTTCATGTACATGACTTAGTAGATTTTGTTACAAAAGAAAGTAGAATAGCTGGTAAAAATGCAGCTCTATACTCATTAAATAAATTAAAAAATAATGAAAGTGTAAAAACTTTAGCAAGTGAAGGAATTTCTTATATAGTACCACAAAATATAGACACAACTTGTGATGAAGATATAAATTTATTTATGAGAGTTAGAAATATATATAGTAACAAAAAATTAGTAGTAGAAAGTAATGGTAAAGTAATATTAGAAAAGAAAAGAAAACATATGATACCATCTGAAATGGAAAATATAAAATTATCTAAAGATTTATTTAAAGATATAAAAGAAAATATAACTGTAAGTGTTAAGGAGGCTTAAATATGGCAAATATAACTTGTATAGTATGTCCTATGGGATGTCCATTAGTAGTAACTAAGACTGATGATGGATATAAAGTAGAAGGAAATACTTGTAAAAGAGGAGAAAAGTATGGAGTAGAAGAGTTAACTAATCCTAAAAGAGTTATAACTACTACTGTAAGACTTGAAAATTCATATTTAAACCTACTGCCAGTAAAAACAAAAGAATCTATACCAAAAGATATGATGTTTGAAATAATGAGAGAATTGGACACTATAAAGGTAAGTGCACCAATAAGTGTAGGAGATGTTATAGTTAAAAATATACTAGACACAGGTATTGATGTAGTTAGTGCTAAAACAGTAGATATTTATTAAAAAGATAGCTTATGCTATCTTTTTTTTATATACCAGTACTTTATATTAAGTATAAAGCTGTTGATAGCTTACATAGACAACATATATCAATAAGATTAAAATGCAAAAAAAGATATTTTGAGCAACAGACGAAGTCGTGGGCGACATGAAGTGTTTTGCCGACACGTCGCTCAAGCAAAGCGAATTTTTGTTGTACCCAAAAAGTATAAATATAAAAGTTACATCCTTGTTACTTTAATTACGAACTTGTAATCTAAGGTAACAGCCGTGTAACTGTTATATATAATTTTAATATGTTAATATAAATACATAGAAGGAAATAAAATAAAAACTTACATAAATTTACATAAATTAAAAGGACGTGATTAAAATGAAAAGAGCTATAACAGCATTATCAGTATTATGTGGAGGGATGTTATTTGTAAGTCCAATAAACAACATAATATTTGCACAAAATTCTAATAACAAACCTAAAGTAGAAGCAGTTGAAGGTATAAACACTAATACAAAAGAAGAAGTAAATAAAGAAGAAAATAACAACATAGATAAACAAGTAATAAAAAATGAAAGCAATAATAAAGTACATAATGAATCAGTAAAAGTTGAAAATAAAGAAGAAGTTAAAAAAGATGATAATAAAATAAATAAAGAAGAAAACAAACAAGAAAATAATCAAGTAGCTAAAGAAGAAAATACAACTACTAATGAAAATGCAAAAGTTGAAAATAAACAAAAAACTGAAGATGATAAAGTACAAGAAGAAAATGTAGTAGTTTCAAATGATAAAGTACAACCAGACATAAAAGAAGAAAGTAAAGTTGAAGTTATAAAAGTATTAAATCAAGAACAAGCTAAAGATTTATTAAAAATGTATAATCAAGACGCAAACTATACATACCAAGGTGATGAAAATAACTTTAGTGCATTAAAAGAAAAAGGATTAAGTGGATATGTATTTTTCCCAGACTATGATACTGACTTAGGTTTCTTTGTAGATAAAAATACATCAAATATATACTACTTCCACCCAAGTGGATATCTTGAATTAGCTATGTAAAATAAATTAATATAAGCTAAAAAAGAGCACCTCTAAAAAAGAGGTGCTCTTTTTATATAGTAATACTAACAATTAATGATTTTAAGTTGATAATTTAATATAATATCTATTTTTAATAGAATATAAGAAACTATGTACTATAATATATTTATAATTTAAAATATTTTATGATAAAATGTAAATTAAACTAAAAAAATTAGTAAGAAAGAGAGACATAAATATGAAAAGAAAAATAATATTAAACTTAGCAATTAGCATAGATGGATATATAGCAAGTGAAGATGGAGGATTTGACTGGATAGTTGGAGATGGAGATAATTCTTTAAATAGTGATAAAAAGTGGGATTTTAATGAATTTCTAAGTGAAGTAGATACTGTAGTAATGGGAAAAAAATGTTATGACCAAAATTTTCATAATGACTACAAAGGCAAAAAGGTGTATGTAGCTACATCAAAGGATCTAGAAGATTATGAAAATATACATTTTATAAATGGCGATATATGTAAAGTAATAGAAGAAGAAAGAAAAAAGAAGCTGATAATGTAACTTTATTTACAGTTAATAAAAAAGGAAAACTTAAAGAAAAGCACATAGGAGATTTACCATTTACACTTAGCGATGGAATAGCAGTTAAAAAAGATAGATATATATATGTTGGTTTAGGAAAGCAAAATGGAACACCTAGTAATGAGATGTATAGATTTGACATAAAAAAAGGTGAGACTAAAGAGTTAGCACCTATGCCAGGAGAAGCAACTAGAAACCAAGCTGTAGCTCAAATATTAGGTGATGATATATATGTATTTAGTGGTGGAGATAAAGTAGCATATACAGATGGATATAAATATAACATAAAAAATAATAAATGGGAAAAGGTTTCTGATATTAAAATAAATGATAATAAAATATCTTTATTAGGAGCAAGCTCAGTGAAACTTAATGAAGAAGAAATGTTAGTTATAGGTGGATTTAATAAAGAAATATATGATGATGCAGTTTATAATCTAGATAACTTAAAAGGAGAAGAATTACAAGCCTTTAGACAAAAATATTTTGGTGCAGATCCTCAGGAATTTAATTGGAATGAAAATATATTAATATATAATGCAGAAGAAGATAGCTGGAAAACTGTAGGAGAAATTCCATTTAATGCACCTTGTGGAGCAGGTCTAATACTTAATGGAAATAAGATATATTCAATAAATGGGGAAGTAAAACCAGGTGTTAGAACAGAAAGAACTTTTGTAGGAACAATAATTAATGAGTAGCTATCAAGGTATAAATTTAAGTAAAGACTTTTAAGATAGGGGGAAGATTTATGATATTTGGCAATATAGAGCATATAAAAAATTATCCTAATTTAAGTAAAGACCTACTTAGGTGTTTTGAATATGCTAATGAAAATGATTTAAAAAGCTATGAAAAAGGGACATACACTATAGATGGAAAAGATATATTTGTAAATATAGTAGAATATGAAACTTATGAGAAAGAAGAAAGATTTTGGGAAGCTCATAAAAAGTACATAGATATTCATTTAATGATAGATGGATGCGAAAGAATTGACTTAAATTTCATAGAACAATTAACTCAAAAAGATTATGAAGAAGAATCGGACTTTTTACCTCTAGAAGGTGAAAATAATGGATATGTAGAATTAAGAAAAGGAAATTTCTTGATTTGCTATCCAGAAGATGCTCACATGACAGCTATAAAAGTAAATGAAAAAGAATATGTAAAGAAAGCTATATTTAAAATTATAATAAGATAAATATAAGAGAGGGTATATGCCCTCTCTTATTAAAGTATAAAAATTAAATTTTTATTATTGGTAAATT
>ERZ1463036.333-NODE-333-length-10441-cov-8.932505_pt1 | contig 10441 bp, 12 predicted proteins | sample MGYA00564485_ERZ1463036 | MGnify/ENA primary metagenome ERZ1463036 (study PRJEB39244, sample SAMEA3635127) | Helicobacter pylori | study: EMG produced TPA metagenomics assembly of PRJEB11511 data set (Assembly of a 5300-year-old Helicobacter pylori... | reverse complement strand
TTCCGATCTTAATGCAATTACTTTTATGTTACTTTTACTTTTCTTTTTTTTAATTTTTGGATAGAATATAAAGATAGGTTATATTTTAAAGAAAGGAGCATTTAATTTAATGGAATTTGAAGTTAATAGTATTTATGAAACTACAAACCTTGGAAATGCTTTAGGGAAACTTTTAAATCCTGGAGATATTGTTTGCTTAACTGGTGATTTAGGTACTGGTAAAACCCATATTACTAAAGGTATTGCTAAAGGTCTTGGAATAAATGAAAATATTACTAGCCCAACTTTTACTATTGTAAATGAATATGATTCAGGAAGAATTAAATTATATCATTTTGATGTTTATAGAGTTAGTGATCCAGATGAAATTTATGCAATTGGTTTTGATGATTATATTTTTGGTAATGGAGTTTCAATTATTGAATGGGCAAATTATATAGAAGAGATTCTTCCAAAAGATTATCTACATATTTATATACAAAAAGATTTAACTAAAGGAGAAAATTATAGAAAAATAATTATTACTCCCTATGGTGAAAAATACAATTATGTAAAGGAGCTGACTTTATGTTAGTTTTAAGTGTTGACTCATCCTCAAAATGTGCAACTGCTGCATTAATAAAGGATGATATGCTTTTAGCAGAATATACTTTAAATAATAAAAGAGAGCATTCTGTTCTTCTTATGGGAATAATAGAAAAATTATTAAAGGATTCAGATTTATCTATAGATGATATAGATGGCTTTGTTGTTTCTAAAGGTCCTGGATCATTTACAGGTCTTCGTATAGGAATGGCAACAATTAAAGGCCTTAGTTTTGGAAGTGGAAAACCTTATGTTAGTGTTTCCACTCTAGATGGGTTAGCTTATTCCCTTTCATCCTTTGATGGAATCATATGTCCAATAATGGATGCTTTAAGAGATAATGTTTATACTGCAATGTATAAATCAATAAATGGAAAACTTGAAAAAATAGTTGACTGCACTTCAATGGATCTTTGTGAACTTAAAGAAAAACTTAACTCTTTAGGAGAAAAGGTTATTTTTACAGGTGACGGAGTATATAAACATAAGGATTATTTAGTTGAAAATATTAAAAATATTTCCTTTGCCCCAGTTCATATAAATACAGTAAGAGCATCTCAAATAGGAGAAATAGGATTAAATCTTCTTAAAAATAGTATTAAAGATGATGAAAATTCTTCTCCACTTTATTTAAAGAAACCTCAAGCTGTTAGAGAATTAGAAAAAAGGCTTCAAATGAACAATGGCGAATGTAATTCTTAAAAAAATGGAAAAAGAAGACATTGAAGGTGTCTATAATGTTGGTAAACTAAGTCTTAAAGAAAGTTGGAGCTTAGATTCTATAGAAAAGGAGCTTTCTAATAAATTCGCTACCTATATTATATGTAAAATTAATAATGAAGTTATAGGTTTTGCTGGTGCATGGATAATTGCCTGTGAAGGTCAAATTACTAATGTAGCTGTACATCCTAATTTCAGAGGACAAGGCATATCAAAAAAGCTAATGGAATCATTACTTTTAGAATTAGAAAAAAATAATTGCAAAGATATAACATTAGAAGTTAGAGAATCAAATGAAATTGCAATTAATCTTTATAAACAATTTGGATTTATTAGTGAAGGTTTAAGAAAAAACTTTTATGAAAATCCTAAAGAAGCTGCAAAGATAATGTGGTTACATAAATAAAATAAATTTAAAAAGCAAAATAATAAACTAAGTAAAAATCTTAAGATTATATTACTTATTAATCGTTTATTACTTTGCTTTTTTTATTTTATATAAAATTTCAAATTATATTATTTCAAATCTGTAGCTACTAAGCTATCTTTTCCTTATGATTTTTACTTCCTTCAAAATTTGGTTCAACTTTAAAAATAGATACTGACACCTTTTTGTATAAAACATATGTTAGTCCTGATACTAACATCCCCTTAATTCCATTAAAAGGTAATAGACCTATTGTCACATATTGCATAAGAGCTTCATGATCCATTTTCATACCATACACAGGTAATAAAAAATAAACGTTAGCTATTATTCCTATAACCTCCATTACTACCACACCAACTATCATTCCTAAAATAGCAGTTTTCTTTGATTTATTTTTTAAATAAATCCATGCAGCTGGTGCAACAAATGATACTCCAATAATAAAATTTGCAAGTTCTCCAACTCCACCAGTTGAACTACCTTGTAATAAGAAATTCATTGTAACCTTTAAAAATTCAATTAAAATTCCTGCAAGTGGTCCAAAAGCAAATGCTCCCATAAGTGCTGGCACATCGCTTAAATCAATTCTAAGCCATTGAAACATTGGTAATATCGGAAAATCAAAGAACATAAGTATAAATGCAATACCTGTTAATAATGAGACTTTAACCATTTTGTTTAAATTTGATGTCATTTTTTAATTCCTCCCCCAAATTATCTTCCTTTGGTGGGTAAGTATTAGTAATTTTAAAATAAAAAATCCCGATACATACAAATATATCAGGACGTAAAAATTCTAAATTACAATTACTAACATGTTACCTTCTTTCATCCAGACTATACTGTCGGCTTCGGAGTTTAACCGAATCATACTAAAAATTTAGCTCGCGGGCTTTACCGCCGGTGGGGAATTGCGCCCCGCCCTGAAGATATTTTATTAATTTTACAAGTAAATGTTAACATTTTAAACTAAAATAGTCAATATAGTTTTATTAAATACTTGCAATATAATATTAAAAGGAGTAAAGTTTAATTAAGTAATTACTTAATTAATTTTTTTGAGGTATTTATGGATAATATAGTAAGACTTTTTAAAGCCTTAGGAGATGAAACTAGGTTAAAAATACTTTTTTTACTTGCTAGAAAAAATGTATGCGCAAAAGGTATATCCAAACATCTTAATATATCTGAAGCAGCTGTTTCTCAGCATATTAAAATACTTAAACAATTAGGTATTGTTGAAGGATATAAAAATGGATATTTCATTCATTATTCAGTTAACCATAACACATTAAATGAATTAATAAAGTTTATAAGTAACCTTCAAAATCCTAATATTAATGTACTAAATAATTTCAATTCCTTAAACTTTAATTGTGAAGGAAAGAAAAATTGTAAAAAAAGATGTAATAATTCAAATTGTGAAAGGGGAAATTAAAATGAAAATTTGTATTCCTGTAAAAGAAAATAATGGTTTAGAAAGTATTCCTTACAATCACTTTGGTTCTGCTCCATTTTTCTTAGTAGTAAACACTGAAAATAATGAAGTTACTCCTATTAATAACGGAGATTTAAATCATGAACATGGAAAATGTCAACCAATAAAAGCAATAGGTGGTGCTGATATTGATGTAGTTCTTGTACTTGGAATAGGAGCTGGTGCTATAAACAAATTAAATTCTATGGGTGTTAAAGTATTTAGAGCGGAAAATACTTCATTAAAAGAAAATATAGAATTATTTTCAAATAACAAATTAATGGAATTTAATCCTTCAAATTCATGCACTGGTCATAATTGTGGTCATCACTAAAAATATTAAAGAAGTGAATCTTTAATTCACTTCTTTTTCTATATCAAAAAAATTAATAATTCTTTTTATAAAAATTATCTTTTACTTTATAAAAGGTATTTTTTTATTTTATTAAATTAACTTGAAAATTTACAATAAAAGCCAATAAAAACCAACAAAAAAAATATAATTATTTAATTATATTTTTTTGTTACAAATTTTAATTTATAAGTTATAATAAATACTGAATAATATATACTGAGGTGATATATGATGAGAGGAATCTACAATTCAGTAACAGATATACGAAGAAAAGTATTTACTGAGATAGCCCGCCTTGCTTATGAAGGTGGAGATTATGCAAGTAAAATAGAGGAACTACCTTTTAAAATTTTACCTGGAGAAAGAGCAACTTACCGTGATAGCATATTTTTAGAAAGATCTATAATCGGTGAGCGTTTACGTTTAGGTATAGGACTTCCCCTACGTAAAATGGATGAACATGCCCCATTAAGTAGAGGAATTAAAGAAAGTGCAATTGCTGAAAAATATTATGATGATCCATTAATTAATATTATTAAATTTGCATGTAATGCATGTCCAGAGAAGAAAGTAGTTGTTACAGATACCTGTCAAGGTTGCTTAGCACATCCTTGTAAGGAAGTTTGCCCAAAAGATGCTATAAGTATGGTAAATGGTAAATCTTATATCGATCAAGAAAAATGTATTAAGTGTGGACGTTGCCAAACTGTTTGCCCTTACGGTGCTATTAATAAACTAGAACGTCCATGTGCTAAAAATTGTGGTATGGATGCAATAAAATCAGATGAATTTGGTCGTGCTGAAATTGATTATGACAAATGTGTATCTTGTGGTATGTGTCTTGTAAATTGTCCATTTGGAGCTATAGTTGATAAAGGTCAAATATTCCAAATAATACACGCAATGAAAACACAAGAAGAAGTTATTGCTGCAATTGCACCAGCTTTTGTTGGTCAATTTGGGCCTACTGTAACTCCTGAAAAGGTAAAATCTGCTTTAAAGGAATTAGGATTTTCTGATGTAGTTGAAGTTGCTGTAGGTGCTGACTTATGTACAGTTGAAGAAACAGAAGATTTCTTAGCTAAGGTTCCAAAGGAACAACCATTTATGGCTACATCATGTTGTCCTGCATGGTCTGTTATGGCTAAAAAATTATTCCCTGAATTTAAACCATACATTTCTATGGCTTTAACTCCAATGGTATTAACTGGTCGATTAATAAAAAGACAAAAACCTAATTCAAAAGTTGTATTTATAGGACCTTGTGCTGCGAAGAAATTAGAAGCTAGCAGAAAAAGTGTTCGTAGTGATATAGACTTTGTTCTAACTTTTGAAGAAGTTATGGGAATGTTTGAAGCTAAAGGAATTGATATGTCTAAATTACAAGCTGATACTCCATTTGAAGAAGGAACTTCAAATGGTAGAGGATTTGCTGTAAGTGGTGGAGTTGCTAACGCTATAAAACAATGTATAAATGACAAATATCCTGAAAAAGAAGTTTTAATTGACTCTGCTGAAGGATTAAAAAATTGTAGAACTATGCTAACTCTTGCAAAAGCAGGTAAACGTAATGGATATTTACTTGAAGGTATGGCATGCCCTGGTGGATGTGTTGCTGGTGCAGGTACTTTACAAGCAGTACCAAAGTCTAGTACATTAGTAAAGAAATATACTAGCGAAGCTAAAAAGAAGCTTGCTTTTGAAAGTGAATATTTAGATAATCTTGACTTATTAACAAAAGAATAATATAAGAATAGAACTTAAAACATAAATTATATTATATGAATTTATTATTTTATGTAAAATCCTTTAATATCTAAATTTATTTAACAAAAAAAGGGAAATGAAACTTATAAAATTTCATTTCCCTTTTTCTCTTTATTTTACTGCAAATATATAATCATCTATATATTCACCAATTCTATCTTTTAATAGCTCTTTTGGTTTTAATTCTAACTTGCCATCTCTTATTTTTTTATATTGAGTATGCATATATTGGCTAACTAACGTTATAGGAATTTCAACCTTACTTAAATTATCAAGCATCTTTTCTAATGCAAAATTTACATCTTCCTTAGGCATATAATATCTGCATCTATCTGAAAGACTGTATTTCCTATCAAATTTAATTTTTTCACTACTTCCAGAGTAATGTTTTATCCAATCCTTAGGTTCTTTTACCATGTTAAAATCTAAAACATCTATAAACTTAGATAATTCTAAATTAGGATTATATTTTAACAATTCATTTTCCATTTCATTTAAAGCAAAAGCTCCTTCTCTAAAACCAAAGGTTAAAGCAGGTCCAACTTTTAAGATTATATATCCATCCTCTACCATTTCTTTTAAAGCTTCTGGAGTTTGATAGTCTGTTGAATGAGCTTCAAAAACTACATCATCATATTCTTTTAAAGCTTCTGTTAAATCCTTTGCAGCTTCTCTATTATATTCCCAAACATAATCACTACTAAATTCTACACCAGGTTGTACAACAACTCCAACTACATATTGAAGGGCATCATAAACACCAGCTTCCTTAAAAGCAGCTTTAAATTTTTCTAATGTATTTTTAAAATCTATAACTTTAGTTACTGAAATACCTTCTTCGTCTTCCTTATCTTCTCCTTCGGCCTGTGCTCCTCCTGGAATTGGAACTTCACTACCTATTACATAAACAGGATGAATTGCATTGGAATTTTCCTTTAATAATTCTTTATACGCATCTTCTGCTACTTTACAAAGAATAGCTGCTCTTTTAGCTATTATCTCATCTCCAAAATTTCCAGATTCCATATCTCCCTTTATTGGCATACTTGTATCTATATGAATTTTAGTAAATCCTGCAAGAACATACTCTCTTATTAAATTTTTAGAATTTTCCATTGCAACTTCTGGATCTAAATTAGTCCAAGTAAGTGGCCCTAAATGGTCTCCTCCTAGAATTATTCTATCTTCATTGAAGTTATTATCTCTAGCTAATTTATATATATAGTTTATAAAATCCTTTGGTTTCATTCCTGTATATCCACCAAATTGATCTACTTGATTTGCTGTTGATTCTATTAAAAGATAAATGTTTTCATCCTTTAATCTACTCATTGCGGCTTCTATAACATATTGATTTGAAGTACATACTGAGAATATTCCTGCATGTTCTCCATTTTTATACCTTTTTACAATATCTTTAATAGGATGTACCATATAACCTTCACCTCTTTAATTAAGCTCTATTATTACTTCCGCATACCATTATTTTATGTTTAACTATTTCCTTCATAGCTGCCTTTCCTGGTGTCATATATTTTCTTGGATCATTAGCATCTGGATTTTCTATAAAATATTTCTTTACAGCATCTGAAAATGGTATTTTTAAATCAGTAGCTACATTTACTTTACATATTCCAAAGGAAATCGCCTTCTTTACTAATTCATCTGGAACATCTGATGCACCATGTAATACTAATGGAACATCAACAGCTTCTCTTATTTCTTTTAATCTATCAAAGTCAAGCTTTGGCTCTCCTTTATATAAACCATGAGCAGTTCCAATTGCAACTGCTAAAGAATCTATTCCTGTTTTTTCAACAAAATCTCTTGCTTGTTCTGGATTAGTGTACATTGCATCTTTTTCATTTACAACTAAGTCATCTTCTTGTCCACCTAATCTTCCAAGTTCAGCTTCAACTGTTGCATCATATTTATGAGCATAACTAACAACATCTTTAACTATCTTTATATTATTTTCATAACTTTCATGTGATGCATCTATCATGGTTGAATTAAATCCAATATCTACATAATGTTTTATAGCCTCTTTATCTTCAAAGTGATCTAAATGTATTGCTATTGGAATATCATATTTTTTTGCAGAAACTTCAGCCATTGCTACAATATATTCTCCACCTGCATAATTTATTGTTGATGGTGTACCTGCTAAAATAACTGGTGATTTAAGTTCTGCAGCTGTTTCTACTACAACTTGAAGCGTTTCTAAATTGTGTATATTAAATGCAGGTACTGCATATCCTTCCCTTTGCGCCTTCTTTAACATTTCTCTTGTTGATAAAATTTTTCCCATTTTATGTTACCCTCTTCCTATTAATAATCTTTTTAAATTCCATCTATTTCGTATAATTCTTCTTCCTCTTCGTCTTCTTTAATTACATCAAAAGGTTTTATTGAGTTAACTCCTGAATTTTTTGCAAATTCTATAAGTTCATCTACTTCCATACCATCTCTACATAATGACACTTCAAGTATCATTCCTAAATTAGTTCCTGAAATAACTCTTATCTTCTTGTCTTTAATAGTTTGACTTAAAACTACGGATACTTTAAAAGGTGACCCTCCTGCTAAGTCTGAAAGAACTATTATTTCATTACAATTAAGTTTACTTATAGCTTCTTTAAGTTTATTTTCTAAAGTTTCAGTGTTATCATCAGCTGTAAAATTTACACCTATTAAATTTTCTTGTTCTCCTGCTATTAATTTAAGTGAACTTAACATTCCCTTTGCAAATTCCCCATGTCCTGTTACTATTATCCCCACCATAAAAAACACTCCCTTTCTTTAATAATTATTTATTATATGGATGTATTATTACTCCTTTTACCACTCTATTTACAGTTCCATCTGGTCTTGGATTATCTGGTGAAATTCCAAGATGTAATGAACTGAATAATCCAAACATTTGACCAAATAACATATAATTAAAAACTGTATAAATTTCTGGAATGTCTTGTCCATCTATTTCTAAATATTTATTACAAAGTGATTTTAATTCATCATTTTTCTTATAACTAATTACTGCTAATTTATGATTTCCTGTATCTCCATGAATTTCTTTAATTAAATCCATATCATAAAGATTTGTATATTCATTAATTGAATTCATAAATATTACTAAAGTATTATCATCAATAATTGATTTTGGACCATGTCTGAATCCTAAAACTGATTCACAAACTGTAATTATTCTTCCGCTAGTTAACTCCAAATTTTTAAGAGCCATTTCTTGGCATAATCCCTTTAAAGCACCTGATCCTAAATAAACAACTCTCTTACAATCTAAATTTACTAATTCATTAATATCTTCAAAATTATTATCTAAAATAAAATCTCCTTGAGTTACTACTGCATCAACATATTTTTTATTTTCTTCTAAATTTTCAATGTCAAATGCTAAAAGACTTGCAAGTAACATACAACTAAAGGAACTTGTCATTGCAAAACTCTTGTCATTTGATTCTTCTGGCATTAATAAACAAAGTGTATTATCATTTTCTTCTGCCTTCTTAGCAAGTTGTCCATCTTTATTACATGTAATAACCAGTTGTGATATATTTTTTACATTCTCTTGGAATATATTATATGCTCCAACACTTTCAGGACTATTTCCTGATCTTGCATAAGATACTAATATTGTTTTAGTGTCTTCTTCCAAAAATTCATGAGGATTTGATACTAAGTCTGTTGTAGCTATTGCTTCCACTCTTGTATTTAGCATTTTAGCTAAAGCAAGATATATAGTATCCCCAACATAATCTGAAGTTCCTGCACCAGTTAAAATTATTCTAGTATTACTATCTAAATTTTTATTTAAAAATTCTGAAATATTATCCTTATTTTCACTTATTATTTTATAAGTTTCTCTCCAAAGCTTAGGTTGTTGCCTAATCTCTGTAGCTGTAAATGTTGCACCTAATTCTCTTAATCTTTCCTTTGTTAATCCAAAAATCATTTTAATACCCCCTACAACTGATAATGTTGTAATTACCAGTAATTCTAAAATTTTTTATTTATATTTTTTTTAATTATTAACTATTTTTTAATTGAACCCTATATTTGAATTTATCCCCTCTAGCTACTCCAATTGTATACTCTATAAGTCTAGTATTCTCTAAAGTATATCTTTCTATCTTTAAGCTTGGATCCCCTTCTTGAATATCTAAATATATACTTTCTAATTTATTAGTTAATATAGGCTCAAAGTATTCTTCTGCAAAAGTTAATTTAGTATTATACTTATCCCTAAAAATATCATACATAGGGCTTTCTTCTAATTCTTTTTTAGTTAAATTTTCAAATCTACTAAAAGGTAAGTATGTTATTTCATACATCATTGGTATATTATCTGCTTTTCTTATTCTTATAATTTTATACATTAAGTCCTCTTCTGAAACTTTAAATGTATTTGATAATTTTTCACCAGCTTCTATAATCTCAAAACTAACTATTTCTGAAGAAGGTTTTTTACCTATTTTTTTCATTTCTTCAGTGAATGAATAAAATGAAACTAAATCTTGATTAACTCTCTTTGGTGCTACAAAAGTTCCTTTTCCATGAACTTTATATATATAACCATCTCTTTCAAGTTCATCTAATGCTTGTCTTACAGTTGTTCTGCTTACATCATAAATTTCACAAATTTCTCTCTCTGAAAGTAATTGTTCATTTTCTCCTAAACTTGAATTTATCTTTTCTATTAAAATATCCATTAACTGTAAATACAATGGTATCTTAGAATTTTTATCTATTACCTTCACTTGTTATTACCGCCTTATTTTTTTATTTATGAGAAGAATACAAATATATGAAAAATTCTAAAATAGAATCTTCTTTTATTTAATTATAATCAATATTAACTCTATTATGCAATAAAAAATTAAATTTTCTTTCAGACTGGTAATTACCAAAATAAAAAAATAAAAAAATAAAAAGGATCTATAAAAAATTTTTTATAGATCCAAAATTTTAATTATTTTTTAAATTATAAAAATTATAATATTTTAAATGCCTTTCCTAATATACCTAAAACAACTGTAAAAACTATTAACATAACAGGTGATTTACCTTTCTTAAGTAATTTATACAT
>ERZ1463036.332-NODE-332-length-10449-cov-29.405522_pt1 | contig 10449 bp, 10 predicted proteins | sample MGYA00564485_ERZ1463036 | MGnify/ENA primary metagenome ERZ1463036 (study PRJEB39244, sample SAMEA3635127) | Helicobacter pylori | study: EMG produced TPA metagenomics assembly of PRJEB11511 data set (Assembly of a 5300-year-old Helicobacter pylori... | reverse complement strand
ATTTATTTTTTAGCTATTTCTACTCTTAGCTTTTTCCCCTTTATAGTTTTTTCTTTTAATTTAGAAATTACTTTTCTTCCTTTATTATTAAGTATCTCAACAGTTGATCCATTGTCTTGAATATCAATTATACCTACATCTTCTTTTTCAATACCTTCAATACTCATTATAGTTCCAACTATATCTATTACTCTTATTTTTTTCTTCTTTCCACCATTTAAATATATTTTAGTTATATTTTTATTTAATTTCTTTGTACTCTTTTTAATTTGAGGTCTACTTTTTAAAATTTTTATACTTTCATCTATATTTATATTTTCACATTCTTTATAATCTTCTATTTTAAATCCTATGTAATCTTCTATTCTTTCTAAATATTTATTTTCAAAAGGAGTTATAATAGTTATAGATTTACCACTTTTTCCTTTTCTTCCTGTTCTACCAATTCTATGAACATAAGCCTCTTTTTCAACAGGTATATCTATATTTATTACATGAGTTACATTATCTACATCAATACCTCTTGAAGCTATATCAGTAGCAATTAATATTCTAAATTTTCCTTCTTTAAATTCATCCATCTTTTTTGTTCTATCTTTTTGCAACATATCACCATGTATTTTATCTATTGAATATCCCTTTTTCTTAAAATATTCAAATGCTAACTCCACATTATCTTTTGTTCTACAAAAAACAATTGCAGTTTCTGGTTTTTCTTTTATTAAAATCTCATTTACTTTATTAAGTTTTTCTTTTCCATCTACTTTTACTAAACCATGAGTTATCGTCTCAGTTACTAAACCTTGTTTTTTTGTACTTATTTCTACTGATCTATCCATATATTTTTTACTTAGTTCTTTAATATTTTCATTAATTGTAGCAGAGAATAACATAGTTACACGCTTTTTACTTATTCTTCTAAACACCCCTTCAACTTGCCCAATAAAACCCATATTAAACATTTCGTCAGCTTCATCTATAACAAAATATTTTAGCAGTTTTCCATTTAAAGTTCCTTGGTCTAAATGATCCAAAACCCTACCTGGAGTTCCAACTACAAAATGAACTTTACCTTTTAACTTTTTTTCTTGCTCTTTAAATGATTCTTTTCCAACCAATGCTACTGCATTAATTCTTTTATATCTTCCTATATTTAAAATATCATCTCTTATCTGCATAGCTAGCTCTCTAGTTGGAGCTAATATTAAAGCTTGAGGTTTATTTTCTTCCCAATCTATTTTTTCACATATAGGAATTAAAAATGCAGCAGTTTTTCCACTTCCAGTTTGAGATTTAACTATTAAATCTTTTTTTAAAAGCCCTTCTTTAATTACTAAATCCTGAACATTTGTAGGTTTTATATATCCTAAATCATTTAATGCATTTATTATTTCTTTACTTAATTTAAACTTTTCAAATTGATTTTTCATAAGTTCTCTCCATTGTTTTTTATTTTACTTATTTAATATAACATAAATAAGTTTGTTTAAACAAAAAAGAATGGTTATATAACCATTCTTTTTATAGAAATATTATATTAAATTCTCTGTAGATCTATCTAATATTCCAGTTAAAAATGCAAGAACAACACCATAATTTGTTATAGGTACTTCTTTATCACTACAAATTTTAACTCTATTTAAAACAGTTTTTCTATTTATCATACAAGCACCGCAATGAATTATTAAATCATATTTTTGTATATTTTCTGGGAAATCATGTCCTACCCTAAATTCAAAGTTTAATTTTCCACCAACATACTTTTCTAAAAGCTTTGGAATTTTAATTCTTCCTATATCTTCATGAGATACATTATGAGTACAACTCTCAGATATTAATATATTTGCTCCAGGTTTTAATAATCTTATTTTATTAACTCCATCTATAAATGATTTTAAATCACCTTTTTGCCTTGCAAATAATATAGAGAAACTTGTAAGCTTAATATCTTTTGGAACTATTTTACTAACACTTTTAAAAGCTTGTGAATCTGTTATAACTAAATCTATATCTTTTAAATCAGATAATGCACTTAAAAGCTCTGTGTCTCTAACTACATAACTCTTAATACCATTATCTAAACAATCTCTTATAACTTGAACTTGTGGAAGTATAAGTCTTCCTTTTGGTGCTTCTGAATCTATAGGTACAACTAAAATAACTTTACCACCATAAGGCACTAAATCTCCAATTAGTGATTTTTCTTCATCTTCTTTTTCTAATATATTTACTAAAGCTTCCTTTATTTCATTAATTCCTATATTTGCAACTGTAGATGTACATATAACTTCTTTATACTTAGTTTTTAATGTTTCTACAATTTCTTTACTTGCAACTTCAGCTTTATTTGCAGCAACTATAAAAGGAATATTATATTTTAAAGCTTCAACTTTCCATTTATCAAAAGATTCAAAATCAGGACTTGATGCATCAAGAACAAATATAGCAACATCTGTTTTCTTTAATACTTCCATTGTTTTTTGCATTCTAAGGTTTCCAAGTTCTGATTTATCTTCAAGACCTGCCGTATCTATTAAAAGAACTGGTCCAACTGGTATAAGCTCCATAGCTTTTTGCACTGGATCTGTAGTTGTTCCCATAACTTCTGATACTAAAGACATTTCTTGACCTAATATTCTATTCATAAGTGAAGATTTACCACTATTTGTATTACCAAAAATAGCAATATGTTTTCTATTTGCATTAGGTGTATTGTTCATATTAGTCATCTCCTATTATTACATGAAAAGATCTCTCTTTCCTTCTTTTAGTTTCTTAATATTATTTAAAACTATATTTTTAGTCTTTTCATTTTTTATAGCATTTGCAACAATCTCTGCATTTTTTAAAGCTTTTTCTTTAAACTCATCATCACCATAATCTAAAGCATATTCCACAAGAGTTGTTATAGCATTTGGCTCACATACATTTTGTATTTCACCAGATTTTGCAAGTTTCATAAATCTATCTCCAGTTCTTCCTGTTCTATAACATGCAGTACAATAACTTGGTATATATCCATCATCTAATAATTCTTTTATAACTTCAAGTGGTGTTCTTTCATCAGCAGTCTCAAATTGTCTATCATCATTTCCATTTTCTTCTCTTTCTTTGTATCCCCCAACTCCTGTACTTGAGCCTGCTGATACTTGTGATACTCCATATCTTAATACTTCTTTTCTCATAGCAGCAGATTCTCTTGTTGAAAGAATTATACCAGTAAATGGAACTGCAATTCTAAGTACTGCAACTAATCTTTTAAACATATCATCTGTTAAAAGATATGGGAACTTTTCCATTGTTACTCCACTTGCCTTTTTAAGTCTTGGAACTGATATTGTATGGAACCCAACCCCAAATTTTTCTTCTAAATGAGCATTGTGCATCATAAGTCCTAAAACTTCAAATTTATAATCATAAAGCCCAAATAAAGCTCCTCCACCAACATCATCTATTCCGGCTTCCATGGCTCTATCAAAAGCTGTTAAATGATATTCATAATCTCCCTTTAATGAATTTGGATGCATTGCATCATATGTTGGTTTATGGTAAGTTTCTTGGAATAATATATATGTACCAATTCCTGCTTCTTTTAATTTTTTATAATTTTCTACAGTTGTTGCAGCAATATTTACATTTACTCTTCTTATTTCTCCATTTTCATTTTGTGTATCATATATTGTTTTTAAACAATCTAATACATATTCAATAGGTGCATTAACTGGATCTTCTCCAAGCTCTAATGCTAATCTTTTATGACCCATTTTTTCTAATATTTTAACTTCTTCTCTAACTTCTTCTTGTGTTAATTTTCTTCTTGAAAATTTATTACATCTTTGATAACCACAGTAAACACAATTATTTACGCAATAATCACTTACATAAAGAGGCGCAAACATAACTATTCTCTTTCCATATATGCTCTCTTTTATTTCTCCAGCTAGCTTATACATAGAAGAAACAATTTCCTCATCTTCTATTGATAAAAGTATTGCTATATCTCTATAACTTAATTTTTCCTTTTTTCTTGCTCTTTCTATTACATCTTTTGCTTCTTCTATACTTGGATTTTTTGTTTCCTCTAAAATTTTGTAAATTAGTTCGTGATTTATAAACATTATACTCCTCCTAAGTGATATTTTGAACTATTATTAAAAAAGATATTTTTTAAGTTTTTAACCTTTTTAATTAATAATTTTAATTTAATGATAAATATTTTTTTGAATTCAAATTATTAGACGAATCATCATTATATTTATTTTCTTTAAGCCAAGTTACATTATCTCCCCTGCTTACTTCAATTTCATATCCAAAGTTTCTCATTCTCTTTTCTATACAAAGTCTACACTCTGCTGCTTCATCACCAGTACATATTTTTCCATCATATAATGCATACTTATCTCTAACTTCTGTTGGAGAAAGATTTGGCATTACAACATTCCCACCTGCTTTTATTCCTTTTTCACGACCTAATGGGTCTATACTACCAAGAGCAGTAGTTGCAGGTAACAATACATCAGGTAATAACAGTCTTACAATAGAAAGCATTATTACTGTTTTTTCTAATGTCCCACCTTTTTCATCACCTAAAGGTGTATCTTTTTGAGGAATAAATGGACCAATTCCACACATATCAGGTTTAAATTCTTTTACAAATAATAAATCATTTACTAAATCTTCATTTGTTTGTTCTGGAAGTCCTACCATAAATCCAGCTCCAACTTGATATCCAATTTCTTTTAATTCTCTTAAACATTTATGTCTTTCTTCAAAAGATGCACCTGGATGAAGTTTATTGTACAATTCTTTTGTAGCTGTTTCATGCCTTAATAAATATCTGTCTGCTCCAGCTTCAAACATTTTCTTATATGACTCATAACTTCTTTCACCCAAAGATAAAGTTATTGCATTATTTGGATATCTCTTCTTTATCTCTTTTATAATTTCTACCATTTTATCATCTGTAAAATAAGCATCTTCTCCACCTTGTAATACATAAGTCTTATATCCTAGTTTATCTCCTAAATCAACACATTCCATAATTTCATCAAAAGTTAATCTATATCTATCGGCATTTTTATTACTTCTTCTTATTCCACAATAAGCACAATCTTTTTTACAGTAATTAGTAAACTCTATAAGTCCTCTCATATAAACCTTATTACTATAGTTCTCTAACCTAATCTCATTTGCCTTTTCACATAAATATTCCTGTTCTTTTAAGGTTATATTATTTAACAAGTATAAAAGCTCATCTCTTGTGGCATTATGTTCCTTATATAATTTATCAATAATGTCTTTTACTTTCATTCTTCTCCCTTTCTTTATATCTCTTTTTTTGCTATAGCTGTCTTTACAGTTACTCCTTTTATATTTCCAAGCTTTCCAGTTAAACTATTTATATCATTAATATCACCTGTAACTGTTAATGATATAACTGAAATTCCTTCATCAAAAGGTATTCCCATTCTACCCCTAATACTTCCTCTAAACTCTGATACTATAGAGTTAAATTTTTCTTGGCATAGGTTTGGTTCTTCAAGAATTGCACTTATTACTGCTATTTTATTCACTTATTTTACCTCCTAAATAAATAAAAGCTGATTTATCTAAAATAAATAGAAAAATCAGCTTAAAATATGTACTCCATTAATAGGTATTAAAATTATTTATAAAATGCCTATATTATTTATACTAAATATTTAGTTAGCCTCTTTCTTCTAAATTAGATTACTCTTTTCTATTAGATAACTTTTAACTTAAAACAAACAAATATAAAAAGATGAAGCTCTCTTAATATTTGAATTACTTAACCATTATAATATATTTTTCTAAAATTTTATATACCTAATTTAACTAAAACACTATCTATTATTTGTTTTCTTTTTTCTGTTAAATATTCTCCATAATAATCTTTTTCTTCATTTATATTATCTATATAAACTAAAAAGAAATTATCAAATTCCCACTTATAAGTCTTTTCTATCTCTTCAACTATTTCTCTAAATATTTCAATAGAATTGCTCTTTTTAAATTTTCTTATTTTACTCTCTAATGATGTATTATATTGTTTTATTTTTGATACTATTCTTTGTATCATTTGTCTCTTATTTTTTAAGAAATATTTTTCAAAATCTATTTTTAAAGAAATTAACTCTGAAATTTCATATCTTCTTCCTTCTATGTTTATATTAGCCTTCCCTTTAATAAACAAATTACTTAATATATCTTCAACAAAATTTTCTAAACCTTCTATATTATTTAAATACTCCTTGCCTCCAACAATCTCTATAGCTTTTCTTAAATTTTTAATTGATTCTTCTATTTTTCTATCTTTTAACTCAATAATCATATTTTTCTCTCCTAATTATTAAAATAATATACTATATATTATAATTACGAAGAAAAGCATTGTCTATAAATGCTTTACATTAAATAAATTGTTTTAATATAATATATGTACATAATATAATTTTATAGTATAATATGTAATAAAATTATTTTTAAATTTAATCTTATAATTAATAAGAGGTTATTTATGGATTTACTTGACAAAATAAAAAATAAATTATCACACTTTAAAAACTTTTATGATGTAATTAGAATTATAGATCCTATTAGCTCAAATGTAATAAATACATCAACTAATGATGATAAAAACTCTATTGAGCCTATATTATGTTATAAATTTTGGAATAAAAATGAGCAGTGTAAAAATTGTATTGCTCTCAATGCATATTTAAAAAAGGACACATTTATAAAAATAGAATTAAAAGAAAGTAAAATCTTTTTAATAATTGCAACTCCAGTAGAGTACAATAACAAATTATATATTGTAGAACTTCTTAAAGATATATCAACAAATATTTTCTTAACAGATAACTCTAATAATATAACAGCTAAAGAATTAATGTCTACTATAAATGAAAGCTTATATAAAGACGAACTTACAGGAGCATATAATAAGCGTTTAATTTATGAAAAACTAAATAAATTATTATTAAAAGAAACTAATAATCTACCAATTTCATTATTAGTTATTGATTTAGACTATTTTAAAGATATTAATGACTTATATGGTCATATCATAGGAGATAATGTACTTAAAGATTTTTCCTCTGTTGTTTTTTCTTGTCTTAGAGAAAGTGATTTATTTGGAAGATTTGGTGGAGAGGAATTTGTAGTAATATTAGATAATTCACCAATAAAAAATGCAAAAAAAATCGCTGAAAGAATACGAAAAACTGTAGAGGCTCATTTGTTTGAATATAATGGTTTAATTATAAATTTAACATGTAGTATAGGCGGATATACAATATATGATAAAAAAATATCTGATAATGAATTTTTAACTTTAGCAGATAAAAACTTATACATTGCTAAAAACTCTGGAAGAAATACATCTTTAATTACTTCTGAAAAATAAAACCACTGCAAAATGCAGTAGTTTTATTTTCTATTTTTATTTTCTAATTTAACTTTCACTCTTTCTAAGAAAACTATTATAGCTCCACCTATTATAAAGTAAAAAATACTAAATGTATTCATATTCATTGGTGCTTTAGGAATCTCTAATGATGTAGGTCCCATAAAAACAGCATATAAAGAACCTATCATAAGACCTAATATACAATAAATAGTTTGAGATCTATAATGAGAAAGAGCATATTTAACTCCTTTTATAGTAACAGCAATTCCTGTTAAAACTCCAAGTCCAAATATTATTACTACTGGCAAATAATCAAAATTAAACTTTAAAACTTGCTTAATAGCTCCAAGAACAGGTGCATAAAGTCCAAATATTAAAAGTATAGTTGAACCTGATATTCCTGGTAAAACCATAGCTGATATTGCTATCATAGCAGAAATAAAAATATATATTGAAATGCCTATATTCAAGCTTTCTATTGATACCGTAATTCCTGAACCACCTGCTGCTGGATTAAAATATGTAATTCCTACAACAATAAGTATACCTATTATTAAAAATATTATATTTTTATATTGTCCAATAACACTTTCTTTTTCTTCTTTAAATATTATTGGTATAGCAACAATTATAAATCCTATAAACAATGAACTTATTTCATAAATATGATCATTAAATACTGAAGTTATAAATAATACAGATAAAATAAAGCCTGTTATCCATCCAATTCCCAGTTTAATTAAAAATTTAATAGCTTCTATTCTTTTTTCTTTACTTCCTAATACAACATCATTTAATGAGTTTATAAATTTATCATAAAAACCCAAAATAAACGCTATAGTTCCACCAGAAACTCCTGGAACACTATCTGCTAGCGCCATACAAAACCCTCTTATAAAGTTTATAATATACATTTAATCTCTCCTCTTATAATTAGTATTTTTGTTATTCTTATCTGCACAAGTTATATTTTACATTTTTTTCTTACAAAAATCTACTTTTTTAAATTATTCTTAACAAAGAAAAAGAGATAGAATTTCTCTATCTCACTTTTTCTTTATTAAACTATAATCTTTAAAATTTCTACTACTATTCCTGCTATTATAGCACTTAAAGGAACTGTTAAAATCCAAGCCCATATAATATTTTTTGCAACGCCCCATTTAACAGACTTTATATTCTTTGAAGCACCAACTCCCATTATAGTTGTTGTTATAACTTGAGTAGTACTTACAGGTGCATCAAATATTGTTGCTCCAAGTATTGAAGTAGCTGCTCCCATTTGGGCTGCAAATCCACCTACTGGAGTAAGTTTAGCCATTCCACTTCCCATTGTTTTTATTATCTTTTTACCACCTACTGATGTACCAAGAGCCATAGCAAGTGCACATGCTCCTATTACCCATATTGGAACATCAAATGTACTTATAAGACCTCCACTTAAAAGAGCCATAGTTATAATACCCATTGATTTCTGTGCATCATTAGCTCCATGGTTAAGCGCCATAAAAGCAGATGCTAATATTTGAAGCTTTTGAAATAATCTATTAACTCCTCTTGGCTTAAATGGTTTAAGTATCCAATTCAATATAACCATTACTATGTATCCTAAAACAAATCCTATGGCAGGTCCAAGAACTAACCATACTATTACATGATCAAATACATTTGCCCATTGAACAACATGAAAAGATCTATTATATACTATTCCACCACCAATAAGAGAGCCTATAAGAGCATGAGATGAACTACTTGGTATTCCAAAGTACCATGTTATTATATTCCATACTATACACGCAATTAATACTCCAATTAATACCCATTGTGGCATATAATTATGACTTACTATATCATCACCAACTGTTTTTGCAACTGCTGTTCCCATAAATGCTCCTAAAAAGTTAAATGTAGCACAAAGAAGTATTGCAGTTTTTGGCTTTAAGGCCCTTGTTGTTATTGTTGTTGCAACCGCTGTTGCAGTATCATGGAATCCATTTATAAAGTCAAAAGATAAAGCTAAAATAACTATAGCTATTGTAATTATAACTGATGTACTAGGCATTCTTCATTACAACTCCTTCAACTATTGCTGCAACTTTTTCACAATAATCTAAAGTATTTTCTAAAAGTGTAACTATTTCTTTCCATTTTATTATTTCTAATACATCTTCGCCACTTTTAAATAAGTTTGTTATTGTTTCTCTATAAAGTAAATCTCCATTATGCTCTATAGAATTTATCTTTTTTATCTTTTCTACTATTCTATTATTTTTCTTTCCTATTTTCTTAAGCTCTTCCATTAATCTAACAACTTCCTCGGTTGCCCTTTCAATCATTTCACATAATTTGATTACTTCTTTTTTGCTTGTTTTTACATCATACATTATAAGTCTACTTCCTGCTGAATCAATTGAATCTAATATATTATCCATTTTCTTTATTAACTTATAAATATCTTCTCTATCTATAGGTGTTATGAAAGCATCTTCAAGCTGAACTATACTATCATGAACTATTTTATCGCCCTTATGCTCTAGACTTCCAATTTCTTTAGAAATTTTTTCTTTGTCTTCTAATTCAACAAATCCTCTTTTTAATAATTTACCAGCTTCATGAATATTTTTAGCTTCTTCAACAAACATCTCAAAAAATTTATCTTCTCTTGGATTTAAATTGAACATCTCTGTCACTCCTTATTAACATATATGGTTTGAAACCATTCCTTAATAAGTATAATCGTTACTTTTTTTTATTTAAATGCTTTCCCCTTTTTGTTAACGTATTGTTTTATTTTTTAACCTAAATTTAATATAACTTTATTTTTATTAAAATTTGAAAACGTTTACTATTATTAATTTTTTAATTATTTACATATAAAGAAGTTACATTAAGTATGATACTTAATGTAACTTTAATGGTTAATTATAGGATGTTTATAAGTTTTTATGATGTTTGTTATTATCCAAAATATCTATCTAATACACCTTTGAATGCTTGACCATGTCTTGCTTCATCTTTAC
>ERZ1463036.331-NODE-331-length-10457-cov-6.539800_pt1 | contig 10457 bp, 12 predicted proteins | sample MGYA00564485_ERZ1463036 | MGnify/ENA primary metagenome ERZ1463036 (study PRJEB39244, sample SAMEA3635127) | Helicobacter pylori | study: EMG produced TPA metagenomics assembly of PRJEB11511 data set (Assembly of a 5300-year-old Helicobacter pylori... | reverse complement strand
GCATACGAGATCTAACGGGTGACTGGAGTTCAGACGTGTGCTCTTCCGATCACACAATAAAGTTGAAGATTGTGTTCTTAAATATAAAGGATTTAAAAACATAATCTTAGATGCTGATTTGCGTTGGGATACAATACCACGAATTTTAGTTATAACTGATATGAAGCAACTAGTTGAACTTAAAGGAATGAATGTAGTATATGACAATACAAACATCAAGAACCTTAAAAATCTAATATAGGAGGAGTATTATGAGTAATAATAATTTATTTACACCAATAGTAAATGCTTTCTGGGATGTTGGAGTAGATATTTGTAAGAGAATTAGTAAGTTATTAGGAATTAAATTATTTGAGTTTAACAAGTTATTTAGAGAGTTAAAATTATGTAATAAGTCAGAGGTATATCCTAGATTTTATAATTATACTTACAATGAATACTCTATAACATATACATTTACTGTACCAACTGGATTAAGTGTTGAAAATTTTAGAAAACATCAGGATGCTATTGAGCACTTCATGGGGGTTGATAGTGTAACTATTGAAAGAAACAATAAATTTGTAGATATAAAAATATTAACTAAAACACCATACGTTGAGTATGATCCTGAAGAAATGAAAAGAAAAGATTTTAAAATCCCTCTTGGTTATGATTTAAGTAATAATAAATTGATTTTGTGGGATATTACTTCAAACAATAATTGCCATTGCTATATAGCAGGATCAAGTGGTGGAGGTAAATCTATAGCATTAAGGCTCATATTAGCTCATTTAGTTAACAGTAAAAGTAAACGTGATATAGAGTTTAGTATTATAAATACAAAACGTGTAGACCTCAAAGACTTTCAATATGCTAAGAATACTGTAAACTATATGACTGGGATTGAAGGGGTTGAGGAATTTTTAGAAGAAGAACTGGAGGAAATGGAGCGACGTTACAGGCTATTTGAAAAATATGATTGTGATGATTTAAAAGAGTTCCGTTCCAAAGGAAACAGAGTACCATATAGAATTATAGTTGTGGAGGAAATATCAAGCTATAAAGGTAATAAAGAATATCAACGTGGTATAGAGTTATTAGCATCCCAGGGAAGAGGTGCGGGGTGTATATTACTAATGGTTACCCAACTACCATCTGCAGAGATTATGCCTAATACTATCAAATGTAATATAAATACTACAATAGGTCTCAAGACAAAGGATAGTATACGTTCTGAAATAATAGCAGGACCAGATGCAGGACTTGAAAAACTTAAAGGTAATGGACACAGCAAATTATTTGACGGATCACATGATGGCACAGAGTACCAAGGGCTGTATATTGATAAACAGGTTATGAAAGATATTATAAAAGCAAATAGTAAGCAAAATAAAAAAGTTGCAAGTGCTGGAACACTTACAACTTTAAACGGTGATAATAAAAACTTAGGCTAGTACTTATTATCACCCTAATTGTAGCACATTTAAAATTAATTAGGGGGTATTTTATGAATAATTCTTGTATTTCTCATATGATTTTTTGTAGAAAGTGTAAAAGATTAACTTTGAGCACATATGAAACTAGTAGTGTAGTGAATATAAATTTTTATGTAAAAAATGCTTAGATGAAGAGGGATTAATTGGAGAATGTAGAAATTGTGGTCGTGAAGGTGTATCAGGTGTACTAAATGAACACGGAGGATATTGTCATAAGTGCGAAGATGATAATATAATCGAATGTGTAAATTGTGGCTCTGAAACATATAAATATAAAGGTTTATATTGTGATAAATGTATAAGTGGAGAAAATAAACAATGTACTAAATGTGGTAATTATTTTTCAACATTAAATTTAACGAGTGATAGTTTATGTGAAAAATGTAGTATTAAAATCCATAAGAAACTTAGAAAATCAAATGTAAATGAAGTAGTTGAATGTTTACAATGTGGTAGGGAGGAATTAGTAAATAATATGAATGATAAGGGGTTATGTATATATTGTCAATGTGAAGATTTAGTAGATGAAATAAAGAAATTAAAGAGAAAGAAAAAGAAAAAAGCATATTATTAAAAATTCACGTTCTTAAATGTATTTTGATGTATAAATCACCTTCATTAAGTCAAAGAACTTAATAGAGGTGATTTTTATTTATACTAAAATACAGTTAATAATTTTTTTAAGCGCTAATATAGCTTTATATGCTTGGATCATGTATTTACCTTTTTATGTAAAGAGATTAATAAATAAATATCTTGATGTTTAATTAAAAATATGAAAATTTACTGGCATAAAAGATATACTTTTATGCCTGATTTATAAAAATATTGTAAATACTAAGTTTTAAAGAATATTTAAAAAATATATGTCAGTTGAAAAATACTGACTCCACAGAAAAATACAATTTATCAACAGAAATACTAGGGTTATCAACAAAAAATTAGAAATTATCAACAGTATCAAAATCTATATCTATATTATCTATTTTTATATCTCTATGATCTATAGCTACACCAAACTTTATATATTGAGTTAAAATTTCATTAATTATATAATTTACACTTCTTTTCTCTTTCTCTGCATCATCTTTTAAGATATTATAATCACTTTCCTTTAACCTTATTGTAGTAGTTTTGTATTTAGTCAAATATATCACCTCCAAATAAAATTGATTTATATATGATATATTCAAGTTAAATTATTATAACTATTAAGTCATTTTATATAAATATATTTTATTTACTCAAAAACATAAATTAGAAAATACGAGCATATATAATAATGAGTATGTTTTGAACATATTTAATACCCAGTACAATTTAAATATTGAACTAGAGGTATAAAAACAATTATAATTAATATGATATTAGTTAAATAGGGGGACAATATGAATAAGAAAAAATGGGGAATCGGTATAGGAATAGTTGTAGCATTAGGAGTAATCGGTAGTTTTTTACCAGAATCAGAAGTGAAAGAACAAGAACCAGTTGCACAAGAAACTAGTAAAGAAGAAGTACAGGAAACACTTACAAAGGAAGAATTAATTGAGAGGCTGGAAGGATATGAAACTATGTATTCAAATAATGTATCTGGTTTAGAAAAAGTAGCAAGTGAAGGAGATCAATTAGAAATGCAAAAATCATTTGCTAGTACAAGAGATGCATGTTCAGCTACATTTGGGTTATTATATGATTTAAAGAAAGGTTATGATGCTAAAAGCACTGAGTATAAAGCTATAAATGAACTTCAAACAGCATTTAACTCATTAGAAGATGCTTGTAAAAATGGAATAGACTATATAGATAAAAATGAATTTAAATACCTAGAAAAATATGAAGATAATATAGAACAATCAAATCTATTCATCGAGAGATACAATGAAGCAAAAAATAATTTATAACCACTCCAAAAGGAGTGGTTTTTATGTTCTTCTCAATATATTTCCCCAAAACATACTAACTTAGTAAAAATACAGTAATATAAAAGTTTACAGGAGTTTAAGAAATGTATAAAATTGCATAATACCTATTATTCATAGTTTATATAAGCATCTTTAAATCCTTTAGCGATAGCCTGATTTTTTAGTTTTACAGCATTATCTTTATTCTTAAATGCTCCAATATAAACTTTGTAGAATTTACTATCTTGTTCTATGTTTTTTATAGATATTCCTAATTGTCTTAATATGCCATGAGCTATAGCTATACCTAACTTTTGTCTTTCTTCTAATGTATCGCAGAATTGCACATCTTTAGAATTATCTAAGAATGCACCCTCAACAATAACTGTAGGGATTCTAGTACCTCTTATAATACCGTAGTAATCATTTCCGTTGTACTCTCTATCATATACTTTCATAGTACTTTGACCTATTGACTTCATTTCTATTGAAATTTTCTTAGCTAGTTCTTCTCCTTTAGTCCCAAAAATAGAATGAATACATTCCCCACGATCGCCACCGCCAGAATTAAAATGAATCGATACCATATAGTCTATATTAGAATATTGTTTAGCTATATTACATCTTTGAGTTATGCTTAGAGTTTGGTCTTCAGTTCTAGTTTCATAAACTATGACTCCATGTCGTTCCAATTCTTTCTTACATGCTTTTCCAGTATCATAATTATATTTTTTTTCTACATGAGGTCCATGTACTGCTCCTGGATCTGTTCCTCCATGTCCATAATCTAATACTACTCTACTCATATTATTTCCCTCCTTTAGAACTTTCTTTTATTTCTTCTATCTCTGCAAATATACTTCTTCCCCAATAGGCAACAGTACCACCAATCAACCCTGTAATAAGTCCTTCCTTAGTTGGATTGATAAACCATCCACCAAATCCACCTACTGCTAACATTAACAAAGCCTGATAACTCTTTTGAAGTGGAGGTTGCCAATTTTCTAAAATTAATTTTATCCCAATCATTATTGCTAGCAACTCTATAATACTTTTTAGTTCTATCATATTACCTCCTAAATATAAAAGGCCAGGAGATTTTCTCCTAGCCTTTATTTAAATACATATTTTATCTTTTATTGATTTTAACTTTTTCTTGTCTCTCTGAATGTAAATCTTAGTAGTATCCATTGACTCGTGATTTAGAATAGCAGATACATCCATTAGTTCCATGCCATTGTGTAACAACAACGTTGCAGCAGTACGTCTTAAACTATGAGGGGTTAAATTAGGAATACCTATTAACAACCCTGCTGCGCGAACCCAATTAGATACAGCTGCTTCACCTGCATGTTTATACTCACCATGATAATAACTTAAAAAAACATAAGGTGAATAAATATTCTTATCTTCATAATATTTTTTTAGCTCTAACAACTTATTTCTAACGTCATCAGAGATGTATAATACCACCTGCTTAGGTCCTTTTTCTATAACATCAATTTCTCTTTCATCAAAATCAATATCGGACCATTTAATATTACGAAGTGCATTTCTCCTAGCAGCAGTATTAATAGCTAATAATACAAATGTTTCTGCTGCAATATTATTAAGAGTTGATAATCTAGATTTCATAGAATTAACTTGATCTATTGTTAAGAAATGTTTTTCTCTAACAAACATCTTCTTTTTAGGTCTATCTATAAACTCCACAGGGTTACTATCTACCCTCTTTTTTCTTCTTAAAAATATATAAAAAGAACTTATTGCAGAGCATCTACGTTGTAATCTAGATGCTTCATTTCCATGCATTTTACAGTACATTAAATACTCTTCGATATCTTCTTCCTTGACCTCATGATAAACTTTGTCCATCTGGTAAGAATTTAGGAATCTAAACCATTGAAAAAGATCATATTCGTAGTTCCGAATCGTCTTATTTGATAAACCTTTTAACTGATTATACCCCTTATACATTTGATACATTTTAAGATTTTCTTCATTGATAACTCCATCAATTATTACTTTGTTTGCCATAATCAATAACCATCCTTCATCATGCTATATAATAGAAAGATGATTATTCGATTATAACTACATAGAACAATTAAGTTGTTTTATGCATAAAAAAAGAACCCTCTATGGTCCTACTTAACTTCTTCTGGTGTTTGATTATTTTCTTTTTCTTTTTTATCTAATGCCTTCATTAACATATCATATTCTTCGCCTGTTATTCTACCTCTAGCTAAGTATCTGTCGCATATACTCTCTATTTCATCTTTTGTCTTATAGCTACCTGTCTCTATTTTATCTAAAACTACCATAAATGTACTGTTCATATTATCTTCTCCTCCTAATATATTAAATAAGTTTATTTTCATAGGTGCAATACCTAAATTATCCTCTATGTCCATTACTCTAAAGTCTAAATCTAAAATTAAATCTGAATGTGATGCTCTAACAGTATTTAATTGTGTATTTAAATTTTCATTTTCTTCTTGTAAAATGGATATTTTATTTGTAGCTTCTTCTAAAGTAATTCGGTCTTTTTCTGCTTGTATTTTTTTTTCTTCTTTTATTTTTAAATATTCCTGTGCTGTTTCATCTGCACTTAAACCAACATCTAAGTTGTAAGTTGATTTTATAGTATTTACCGTTTCTATTGCTACAACTTTATTCAAATCATCTAATACTAAAAATACTTCATCATTTTCTTTAATTGAGTTTCTTTTTATTATAAAATTTGCATCAAAACCCTTTATACTATCTTTTTTATTCCATATTTTATAATTCATATTAATTATCCTTTCTATTTATGGTATATAACAATCATTACATATGCCCATACTATTTGAAGCAAAACCATTTATGACATACATAATATTTTTAACAGATACTGCAATTAAATCCCTTCTATTTGTCGGCATATATCTTTTAACTGTCCAAGTGTCTGTTGCTGGGTCGTAACATTCATTTGCATTGTACAAAATTGAACCCGAAGTGCCGCCCACAACATATATCTTATCTTCAATAGAACTAGATGCCAAACTGGCTCTTTTGTTTGTCATACTTGATTTAGTAGACCATGTATCTGTTAATGTATCGTAACAATGGTTTGCTGATGTATATGATGAAGAACCAATCATACCACCGATACAATAAATTTTATCACCTACAGAACTAGAAGTTCCCCAAATACTTTTTAAAGGTGAATTTGTTTTAGTTGACCAAGTGTCTGTTACTACGTCATAACATTCATTTACATCTAAATAGCTACCATTTTTAGGTCTACCATTAATACAATATATTTTATCTCCTACAACACTAGAAGTTAGCCCCTCTCTAGAAGTTTGCATACTTGATTTAGTAGACCATGTATCTGTTAATGTATCGTAACACTCATTTATATCAACATCAGTAACACCATCATATCCACCGATACAATATATTTTATCACCCACAGAACTAGTAGCAAGATAACTTCTTTTAGTTGGCATTTCGGCTTTATAACTCCAAATATTTTCAGATGTATCATATTCCATATTTAAATTTGTATAGGTATTAGTATAGCCACCGATACAATATATTTTATCTCTAACAGATGCACCCCCAGAGTTCTTGGTAAGTTCAAGTGCAACTTTGGCACCGCTAATCCATTCACCGCTTCGCTTATACCATTTAGGCAAATTATGACCTTCAACTTCAATATCTCTAACCTTATTAATCAAACTTGACATTTTATCTTCCGAAGTTACTTTTACACCTTTATTTATTAAATTTTGTCTTAAATTATCTACCATAGCTTTATTAAATACTTTAGCATCTGATACTCTAGCTACTGCATTACTAAGTGTATAATCAAGTTCAAAAGAAGAATGAGGAGATATGGAACCACTTTCAATTTGATATATAGTATCTCCTTTATATGAAGCAACTGAAATAGGTGTACAATCATATATTTCTTCTTGTGCCAATTGATAAACTACTGTTACGTTATTAGCTTGTAGCCACTTTTTAAATCCTTCTATATCCTGTGTTTCCAATCTTGATTTTGCTATTCTTATATAAAAATTACCATTAGAATGAATATTTACAGCTTCCCCCATACATCCATTGTTATTAATTGTATTTAATTCTAAATCAGAAAAACCATGAGTATCAATAACATAATTTGTTTTTATATCTGTAATTTTTCCGTTAGATATTGGAATAAAAACCCCTAGATAATCTCCTAATCCTGTTGCAGATAGTCCCATGGTTTGCCAATGCTCGTTACCATTTAATACTATTTCTTCGCTATTTTTATGATAATAATACCTACCGTCTGAATGTTTCTCTACTGTATCCCATTCTCTCAAAACAGGCTTTTCCCAAGTATTCTTCTGTGGGTCTAAATATAAAAGTTGTTTTTTGTCTGATTTGTGTAATGTGTACGGTTTAGGCACAGTACCTTTATTTTTATCCAAATACATATCTCTAGCACAAGTATTTACATCATGTAAATTTTCATCCTCTTTCCTACTGAAAACTTCAATTTTATCAACATCATCACCGACACTTTGTAGTCCTTCAAAGTAACTACTTAGTGGATTTTGAGTGTAGTCGCCCTCTAATATAATACCTTGCGAGATAGTTACACTTGTAGAGGTAGTGCCATTTACATCTATATAAAAAGAACAATCCTTAAAATCTTCTGACGGTGTAAATGTAAACATTTTTATACCGTCTTTATAATCATTAAAAGGGACATTTGGATAATAGTTCCAATGAGTGTCTAATTTTCTTTGTCTGAATTTAATTGGTTTATCTCCTATATAATTTTTGAGAGTTATTATAACCGTATAAGGCTTACCTTTTCGAAGGATTTGCACACTATTGAAGTCTATTCCATTACTTGAAGTCGATAGGTCATTTATAGTTACCTCATTTAACTTGGCCAAATTAACGAAAGTCTTGCCCCTTAACACCATATTAGATAAGTAACCATTCTCAGTATTATGTATTAATAAACTTTTACTATTTGTTTCATACCTCATAACATCACCCCCCTTCTAATATGTATTAAATATTTCTATTGTGTTAGCTATAAGAGTTTCTTTATTGATTCCAAGCTCTTTTTGAATAGCTGTTATATCTTTCCCTTGTTGTAAAATACTTGTTTTATTTTCATCAATCTTATCTATCGCTTCTTTTAAAGCTCCTTCTACATCAGTAGAAGTAAACTTATTATCTACATCTGAAATAGTAACATTAGATGCAGTCAATTCTAATCCATCAATAGATCCTTTAACATCATGTATGGCTTTATCTAACTTATCCATATTCCTATTGAATACATTTACATCATAGTTCTCATTCGTTAAAGGTTTTTCTAATTGTAAAGTATCAGTTGTAACGGCTCTTACTAATCCTTTACTATCTTTTAAATACTTTTTTTTACTCATCCTTACCACCTCTCAATACTCTAAGTTCTGGTGACGTTCTTAACTCTTCATGCGTATACTTAGACAATTCTTCATGCGTAAACTTAGATAAATGTCCATGGTTATTATAAGTAAATGTATATCTATGACCTAAATGACATGGCTTTATAGATTCTATAGTCTTATCAAGTTCTTCAAATCCAGCAGGGACACCTATGCTACCAATAAATACTATTTCAAAACATTGTTCCTCTTTATGCATTACTACGTCTACTTGACCATTTGAGTAAGCCTCACATATATTTTTTATAGCTTTAGTAGTTGTAGTACCCTTACTTCTTCTTTTAGCTTTTATATTTTCACGTCTAGTTTGAATATCTAAGTTATTTTTCTTGATTCTTAACATCTCTTCCCATAAGTCAAGACCCCAAGTAGCTTTATTTACAAAAAATTGATTTAGAGTATCTTCAACCTCTTCATTTAATATATCTGCTTCTACTCCATAAGCATATTGAATAGAACTAGTAATTGGATTATCATAAAAATAAGGTAACTTAGAAAGTAAATCCATTCTAAATCACCTCGCTCAATTGTATATCACTTATATTAACTATCTTATCTTCAGCTATTGTTATATTTGAAGTAGAATCATTAATAGTAAGACTTTGTATATCTCCAACACCACCTAAGTTAATCATAAGACCATATACTTTTGAATAGGTTAATTCATTTGTAACTGTCTTTAGATATTCATTCAATGCTTCTTCAAACTCAAACTTAATTTCAGTTAAATCATATCCATCTTTAAGCTCTATTATAGACTTAACCACTACATCTAATAAAGTTGGAGTTGTGACAGTTAAGGTTATTTCACTAATAGGCATTTCTTCTTCTATATGCCTTCTACATTCTTCTAAAACTTCTTTAGTAACAGGTTTATTATCTTTAGCTATAATCATAACTTTAACAGTACCATTACCATCCTTACCATTACTTTTATCCCATCTTGGATAAACTATAGCCCTATCAACACCATCAACTTCAGTAGCCCATAATTCATAATGAGCTTTATTACCTGATGTAGGAGGATCATCCATAAATTTATTGTATCTTTTTCTTAAAGATTCATCGTCTTCTACATCTATACCACCTACAAAATTTTCAGTATTCGTTATAGACTCTATACCTTCTATATTATCTTGTAACACAAATTCAGAATTAGCTAAAACATCATACATTTTACCAACATACATTGACTCTAAGTAACATATATTATCTTCACCTAGTACAACATCGTTAAGCATTATATACTTTAAATCTCCACATAAAAAAATAGTACCGTTAGTTAGTACTGTACCTTCTTTCCCTATAACTGTAACTGATCCAGTTGATTTTTTGCCAGGCTTTCTATATATTCCAGATTCGTTAGTTCTTTCTTCAAGATACTCATTAAATCCAGTTCTTATAAAACCTATAGACAATATATCATCCATTCTCATATGTGATTTAGCCTGTTCCATAGCTATACCACTAGACATATTATTTACAAAAGAACCTTCTCTTTTATCAATTTTTAAATTCATATTATTAAACATTCTACTTTTTATAACTTCATAAGTATGATCTTTATACATTTACATAGATCGGAAGAGCAC
>ERZ1463036.330-NODE-330-length-10458-cov-101.018264_pt1 | contig 10458 bp, 15 predicted proteins | sample MGYA00564485_ERZ1463036 | MGnify/ENA primary metagenome ERZ1463036 (study PRJEB39244, sample SAMEA3635127) | Helicobacter pylori | study: EMG produced TPA metagenomics assembly of PRJEB11511 data set (Assembly of a 5300-year-old Helicobacter pylori... | reverse complement strand
TTTTTATGATGCACTAAATGTCTATACTCTCCATGGACAGGCATAAAAAACTTAGTATGAACTAATGTATGTAGTAGTTTTAATTCCTCTTGATATGCATGTGCTGAAACATGTATAATATCTCATCATTATTAAAGTTTTCCATTTCATCTATGCTTATTTTATATCCATCAGGTATATTTAAATATCCAAGTTCTATAGCTACACTAGATACATTCTCCATACTACGACCATTAAATCCATTTTTATTCAATCTATAAGAGTATAATCTACTTTAAAATCTCCTGTATGCAAGATTATTCCCATAGGTATATGTATTTCTAACGCACAAGCATCTGCTATACTATGGATAACACTTATAAATTCTACTTTTATATTATCTAATTGAACTGCTTGTCTATCCTCTATTGGTTTTAAATTACATATATCTAGTATACTGTGTTCTTTTAACTTATTTTCAATTAAGCCTATAGTAAGTTTAGTTCCATAAACAGGTATATTTAATTGCTTTAATATATACGGTATAGCTCATATATGGTCCTCATGTCCATGAGTAACAAACATACCTTTAACTTTATCCTTATTATCTAATAAATAAGTTATATCTGGAATTAATAAATCTACTCCATACATATCTTCATCTGGAAAAGATAATCATCCATCTATTACTATTATCTCATCATTATATTCTATTACTGTTATATTTTTTCCTATTTCTCCTAGCCCTCCTAATGGAATAACTTTTACTTTATTTGTACTTGAATTTTTTGAAGTTTTCACACAATCACTCCTTTTCAAACTATATTATCCCCATTATATTTAATATTAATTTATTTTTGTTATATTAATCTAATCATTTTAATATTATTATGATGAATTTTGATTTTAATCAATTTAATTATTGACATAATAATATTTTTAGTATATTATTAAATTATATTAATAATAGTAATGATTACTATTTTTATTTTAGGAGGATATGAATATGAAAAAGTTTGTTTGTACAGTATGTGGGTATATACACGAAGGAGAAACTGCTCCAGAAATTTGTCCAGTATGTAAAGTTGGAGCTGATAAATTTGATGAGCTAAAAGGTGAAATGGTTTGGGCTGATGAACATAGAATAGGTGTTGCAAAAGGAGTTGATCCTGAAGTTGTTGAAGGATTAAGAGCTAATTTTGTTGGTGAATGTACAGAAGTAGGAATGTACTTAGCTATGAGTCGTCAAGCTGATAGAGAAGGTTATCCAGAAGTAGCTGAAGCTTATAAAAGAATAGCGTTTGAAGAAGCTGAACACGCTGCTAAATTTGCTGAATTATTAGGCGAAGTTGTTGCTGCTGATACGCAAGCTAACTTAAAAGCTAGAGTTGAAGCTGAATATGGGGCAACTGATGGAAAATTAAAATTAGCTAAAAGAGCTAAAGAACTAGGATTAGATGCTATACATGATACAGTTCATGAAATGTGTAAAGATGAAGCTAGACATGGTAAAGCATTCTTAGGATTATTAGAAAGACATTTTACTAAGTAATTTTTAATACTTTTAAAATAAAGAGTAGTCTACTTTTCTAGGCTACTCTGTTTTTATATTCATAGATTTTTAAAATAAAATTTAAAGTTAAATTTGATTTAAACGTATAACTTATAATATAATTTGATTATAGATATGCTGTTTTGGGTATATTTATTATAAAAAAGTTTTAATAGGAGGTGGTATTTTGAAATTTTCAAAACAAAGAGAACTTATATTAAATGCTGTAAAAGATAATACCGTTCATCCTACTGCAGATTTTATATATGAATATTTAAAAAAAGATAATCCTAATTTAAGTTTAGGAACTGTATATAGAAATTTATCTCAACTTGTAAGCCATGGCTATATTCAAAAAGTTAGCATACCTGGATTTCCTGATAGGTTTGATGCTAACATAGTTGAGCACAATCATCTTATTTGTGATGTTTGCGGAAGTATACAAGATGTTCATTCTAATATACTTAAAGATATTCCTTCTACTATTTCAAATGAACTTGATATAAAAATAACATCTTGTAATATTATACTTCATGGAATTTGTAAAAAATGCAAAAGTAATTAAATTAAAAAGGAACTAGCCTCTGTATCGAGATAGTTCCTTTCTTTTTATATCCATATATTATTTTTCATAAATTAAGCTTTCCTCTGTTGAATTTTCAGATATATACGCAGCTACATATAACCCATACATTACAACTACTAAAGCTGTAGTTATTAAAACTATAGTCATATTTAATCACTTCTTTCTTAACTCTAATTGTAGTTTTTTCATATGAATTTTGTATGACTTTATTGTGATTTTTTATTAACGATTTAACAATCTTAAACTACTTATTTCTTCATTAGATTTGATTCTTAGAAGCATCATTTTATCTACTTTACTATTATATGTTTCATTTTTATAATTATCATTTTCATTAGCTTCTTGGTATGTGATAATTATACCATTGTTTTCTTCTTTTATAGTTACATTATTGTAATATTTTCCATCATGATTTTTAAAAATTACATATGCATATTCATCTTTCATTAATTTATTTTTGTCACTATTGTTATTAATTATACTTACTCCTTCAAAATCTTCACTCACATTTAAATATTTTTTATAAATTGCTTCACTTGAATCTACTTTATTTACATAAAATTTTTCTTTTAAAATACTATTTGGAGTTGTAAATATTAAAAATAATATACATATTAAAGAAATTTTAATTAATGATTTATACTTTGTCTTCATATATAACTCCCCCAATTTAATTATTTGTACTCTTTTAACTTAGATATTACTTCGTCATTTTCTTTGAAAAAATTTATTAAATTGCTAATTTTAACTAGTGTTTCTATACTTATAGTATGCTCTATTTTTTCAGTTTCTTCATGTAAACAATCTTTTACACCTATTAATTCTAAAAATTCTTCCACTACGTTATGCCTATACAATAATCTCTCTCCTATTACTTCTCCTGTTTTATTTAAAGTAATAGAGCTATACTTTTCATGTTTTAATATATTCTTTTGCTGTAATTTTTTTACCATATTACTTACTGATGAAGGCTTTATATTTAATGCTTTAGATAAATCGCTAATCTTAACACTTTTTGTATCGCTGTGTAGTCTATAAATCATCTCTATATAATCTTCTTCATTAGGGCTTAAATTATTACTTTTCATATATTCATTAAATGTATAAAACTGATTAAGGTTTTTCAATAAATCGCCTCCCCCCTAATAACATCTTATATTTAATATATTTTATTTTTATCTCATATATTCTGATTTTATGTAACAAATATATGATTTTTTTCATAATATCTATTGTAAGAAATTTAGCTTAAGCTAAAACTTACCTTGTAATATAAAAAATTGGAGGTATTTTTCATGGTTAAACTTGCTGATGTAGATATATGTAGCACCGTAAAGGTAGAAGGACTTTTATCAGATGGTTATCTAAGAGAAAGAATGTTGGCCTTAGGTTTAACTAATGGTGCTTTAATAGATGTTTTACGCCGTGGACCTAAAGATAATCTTACAGTTTATAACATAAGAGGTGCAATGATAGCACTTAGAAAAGAAGAAGGCGAAAAAATAATAGTTTCATATCTATAGCATTAAATGGGGGAACATTTATGGGGTTAACTTACGATTCTACTAAAATTAAATCATTAAAAGATATGTTTAATATTGATAAAAAAGATGATCAATTTGTTATAGCTCTTGCAGGAAATCCAAATACAGGTAAAAGTACTGTATTTAATTATCTTACAGGACTTAGACAACATACTGGAAACTGGCCTGGTAAAACTGTTTGTACCGCTAGGGGAGATTTTAAGCATAATAATAAAGATTTTGCTCTTATAGATTTACCTGGAACTTATTCTTTGTTTGCAGCTTCTCAAGAAGAATTAGTAGCTCGTGATTTTGCCTGCTTCGGTAGACCTGATGCAGTTGTAGTAGTTGCTGATGCTACATCGTTAGAAAGAAACTTAAATTTAGTATTTCAAATTATGGAACTTACAGATAATGTTATACTTTGTATAAATTTAATTGACGAAGCCAGAAAAAAATGTATATCTATAGATAAAAACTTAATAGAAAAAGAATTAGGAATACCAGTAGTGTTAACAGCAGCTAGAAATGGTGAAGGTATGAATGAATTACTTGATACATTAGATTTAGTTGTATCTAAATCATATAATTACAAAAATAAAATTATAAAATATGAGAATAGTATAGAACAACTACTTAATACAATTGAGCCAGATTTATCTAAAAACATGCCTTATATAAAATCTAGATGGTTAGGTCTTAGACTTATAGATGGTGATGAAAGTATATATGATTCTATGAGTAAGTATATAGGTAGTGATTATAAAAAAACTGTAGATGAAATTAAATTAAAATTACCTTTAGATATAGATAAAACTAATATTCGAGATAGTATGAATATGTCAATATATTCATATGCAAAAGAATTATATGATAAAAGTGTTACAATTCAAAATAAAAATAAATTCAATAGAGATGAAAAAATAGATAAAGTGTTAACTTCTAAAAAGTTTGGTTTACCATTAATGTTATTAATGTTATGCATGATACTTTGGATTACTATAGAAGGTGCTAATGTACCATCTGGAATGTTATCTGATTTTTTATTTAAATTTGAACATATTTTATATAACTTTTTATCGAATTTAAATTGTCCTTTATGGTTAAATGAAATGATTAGTTACGGAATGTATAGAACTCTTGCATGGGTTGTATCTGTTATGCTTCCTCCTATGGCAATATTTTTCCCTCTATTTACTCTTCTTGAAGATTTAGGATATCTTCCTAGAGTAGCTTTTAATTTAGATCATATGTTTAAAAAAGCTTGTTGTCATGGTAAACAATGTTTAACTATGTGCATGGGATTTGGTTGTAACGCAGCTGGTGTTATAGGTTGTAGAATAATAGATTCACCAAGGGAACGATTAATAGCTATTCTTACTAATAACTTCGTTCCTTGTAATGGTCGTTTTCCAACACTAATAGCTATAGCTACAATCTTTTTCACATATTTTATACAAAATTCCTTTGCTAGTAGTGTTATAGTTGCTCTTTGTATAGCTTTGACTATAGTGTTTGGTATTTTAACTACACTAGTAGTATCTTATATACTATCTAAAACTATGTTAAAGGGAGTTCCTTCAACTTTCACACTAGAACTTCCACCATATAGAACTCCTAAAATAGGTAGAGTTATATATACTTCTATAATTGATAGAACTATATTTGTTTTATCTCGTGCAATTGTTGTTGCAATTCCAGCAGGTATTATAACATGGATATTTGCAAATATATACGTTGGGGATACTAGTATATTATCACACGTTGCAGGATTTTTAAATCCAATAGCAAAAGTTATAGGACTTGATGGCTTTATATTACTTGCATTTATACTAGGATTCCCTGCAAATGAAATAGTAATACCAATACTTTTAATGTCTTATCTAGCGACCGGTTCTATGATTGAATTTGATAGTTTATCTGCTCTAGGTGAAGTTTTAAAAGATAATGGATGGACTTATTTAACTGCTATAAATACCATGTTATTTAGTTTACTTCATTGGCCTTGTGCTACAACTTTACTAACTATAAAAAAAGAAACTGGTAGCAATAAATGGACTGCTGTTGGATTTTTAATGCCTACGACTATAGCATTTATAGTATGCTTTGGAACTACTTGTATATTTAAGCTATTTGGTATAGCTTAATATATAATAAATAAAAATAGACTGTCTTAAATTTTTAAGACAGTCTATTTTTATTTATCACAACAAGCTATTCCTATTATTCCAGGACCTGAATGTGCACATATACAAGTACTTATATTGACACTTATAATTTCATCTATTTTAAAATCTTCTTTTAATTTCTCTACAAAAGAATTAAATTCTTTATTATTATCTCCAAACCCAAGTATAATTCTCTTTTTAGTTAAATCTTCTCCAAAATTTTCTTTAATTAATGATAATATTTTACTTACAACTTGTTTTTTACCTCTTACTTGATTTATAGGTTTAACAAGTCCTTCTTCTATAGAAAGTACCGGTTTTATATTCAACATGTTTCCGATAGTTGCTTTAGCAAGAGATATTCTACCACCTTTTTGTAAATACTCTAGTGTATCTACTGTAAATAATACTTTTACACTTTCTTTTAAATTCTCTAAATGATTTAATATATCTTTTATATCTGCTTTTCTTTCTAACATTTCAGCTGCTGATAATAAAAGACAACCACTACCTATAGATAGATTTTGAGTATCTACCATATATATATTACCATCTAAATCATTTTTAGCCATCATAGCACTTTGAAAAGTTCCTGATGCAACAGAAGAACCTCCTATATATAATATATCATTTCCTTTATTTAAATATTTTTTAAATGCATCTCTAAATTGTATATATGTACATTGAGATGTCTTTGGCATATCTTCACTATTTCTTAACATTTTGTAAAATTCTTGTTTACTTAAATCTATACCATCTATATATTCCTTACCATCAAATATAACTGTTAATGGTACTACATGTATATCATATTTATCTATTAGCTCCTTAGGTATATCTGATAAACTATCACATATTAGCTTTATATTATTCATTCAATCCTCCGTATTGATTTTTCAATTTTTTATTATTAATTATTATCATCTGGTACTAATACTATATCATATTTTTTATTTACTTTCTATATTTTTATTGATTATAAAAATAAAAAAAGTTATTTTTAATAATAAATTATTATTAAAAATAACTTTTTACATACTTATTTATTTTTCATTTTCTCTTCTATTTTTTTCTTATCTAAGTAACTAACAGCATTAAGTGCCGCTATTTGTCCTTGACCTGCTGATTTCAAATACTGATATGGCTTACCAGCACAATCACCACATGCAAAACATCCTGGTATATTAGTTTCCATATTTATATTAACTTTTATATGAACACCTTCTGTTTCAATTCCCGGAACTAAAGCTTTTGGTGATGCACTATCCTTCATAACAAAAACACCATCAACATCTAACTCTTGATTTCTTAATTGTAATTTATTAACTAATTTATCACCTTTTATTTCAAGTGGGAAATCTTTTATAACTTCTATGTTTTCATTTAAGTTAAGTTCATTTTTGTGCATAGGTATAAAATAAGTTTTAGATGCTATTTCACTTAAAAAGTTTGCATCTTCTTCTGCTTCATGATTATAACCTATTACTGCAACTTTTTTATCTCTGTATAGGGGAGCATCACAAGTTGCACAATATCCAACACCTTTACCTAAAAACTCTTCTTCTCCTTTTATAGGCTTACCATACTCAACTCCTGTAGCTATTATAACTGCACTAGATTCAAACATCTCATCCCCTGCCATTAAACTAAAATAATCGCCCATTGAATATACATTATTTATTTTAGCTTTAGTTATTTCTATTTTCATTTCATCTAAATGAGTTTTAAATTTATCTCTTAAATCTTTTCCGCTTATATCATAAAAACCTAAATAATTATCTATTGATGGTGCTTTTACTAATTTTGCACTTAAATCATCATTTCCAAATAATATTATTTTTTTATTTCTTATAGTAGCATTTATAGCAGCCGATATACCCGCTGGTCCACTACCGATTATAGCTATATCATATCTCATATTTTTTCACCTTCTTTATTTATTTATAAATCAAAGTATATGTAGTTTAGGGTGCTAATAATTTAGCACCCTAAATGAAATTTCTTATAAATGAGCTTCTACTTTAGCTTTTAAGCTATCTTTTGGCATAAATCCTACTAAAGTATCTACAACTTTACCGTCTTTAAATATCATCATAGTTGGAACTGTTGATATTCCGAATTTTTGAGCTAATTCTAAACTTTCATCTATATCAACTTTAACGAATTTAGCATCATTTAATTCTTCTGAAACACTTTCAAATACTGGAGCTAGCATTTTACAAGGTCCACACCAAGTTGCAAAAAAGTCTACAACTACTACTCCTTTATTTTCTTCTACTGCTCCTCTGAAACTTCCTGTATTTACTATTTTAGCCATAGTATTACCCTCCTAATATATATTAATTATATTTGCATTCTTTATTATATGCTATAAATTATCTTACTATATTTTTGTAAGCTTTATACCATTTATTGCTATGTTTTAATTATACCCAAGCGATATGCTTCAAATCAATTATTTTTTATTTTTTTAGGTAAAGCTATATCAAATGTTGTACCTTTATTTATTTTAGAATATACCTTTATATTTCCTTTTAAACTATTTACAATCATTTTAGCTATGCTAAGCCCAATTCCAGATCCGTCGATATCCTTATCTCTGACATTTTCACTTCTAAAAAATCTATCAAATATTAAATTTACTTCATAATCCTTTATTCCTATACCACTATCCTTTATAGATATAATAAAATTATTATCTCTATCACTTACACTTATATTAATATAATCGCCTTCATTTGTATATTTAAATGCATTATCTATAAATATCAATATAAGCTGTCTTAATTTAGCTTTATCAGTAATTATAATACTATTACTTTCATAAAAGTCATAACTCAATTCTTTATCATACATATCAGCTATTTCTATATAATCATTGCTTATGTCCTTTATAAGATCATTTATATCAAACTCTTCTATTTGTAAATTTGTAATACTTTCTTCTTTAGTTAAATGTAATAAATCATTTACCATCTTTTTTAATCTTCTATTTTCTTTCATAGCATCTGCTATAGTTTCTACTTCATCACTTATAGAGTTTTGAGGATGCTTTAAAATACTTTCTAACTTAGAAGAAATTATAGTTATAGGAGTTCTAAGTTCATGTGATGCATCTTGAATAAACTTAACTTGATTGTTCCAAGTTCTCTCAATAGGTACTAATGCTTTTTTAGTAAGGTATAAAGCAATGAAATACGTAATGATTATTGCAAAAATTACTCCTACAAAAAAAACAGCTAGTAATCTATTTAATAATACCATTTCTGAATCTATATTCCTTATTATCTGTATAGTATACCCTGCCACATTAAATTTAAGTTCTCTAAATGTATATCCATCTTCTTTATAAGTACTAAATCCTAAATCTTTACTATTATTATATGGTATAAAATCTTTAAAATATCCATTAGGAGTAAAATATTTTACTTGATTGTCTTTATATATATATACTATATTCTTAGGATCGAGTAATTTAGGAGCTACATACAAATGATTTTTCTCTAACTGTATTCCAATATACTCTAATTCTTCTTTTAAATAACTATCTACATTTTTATAGGTTTGAGCTTTGAAATATCCATATATACAAAGTGAAAATATTATTAAAAAGCTACCAACAACTGCTATATTTATTTTAATTAAATTTTTCTTCGTTTTTATTAAAATATCATTGTTTATCATCAAACATATACCCCACTCTTCTTTTGGTAACTATGTATTTTTGATAATCGTATTTACTTAATTTCTTTCTTATATTACTTATATATACCTCAACTATATCTATTGTAGAATCACTATCCATACCCCAAATTCTATCAAATATTTGTTCTTTTAATAATATAGTTCCTTTATTTAAAATCAGATATTCTAATAAATTAAATTGTTTATTTGGAAGATCCAATTCATTTCCATTTATAGTTGCACTTTTTTTATTTAAATCAAGCTTTAAATCTTTAAATTCTAATATATTTTTATTCTCTATCTTTCCTTTCGTTCTTAGCATAGCATATATTCTAGCTACTAACTCTTCCATATAAAATGGTTTAGTTAAATAATCATTAGCCCCTATCATAAATGCCTTTACTTTGTCATCTAAACTTTCTTTAGCTGTAAGTATTAAAACTAATATATCTTCATTATTTTTTCTTACATTTTCTAATACCTCTATTCCATTCATACCTGGAATCATTAAATCTAGTACAACAAGATCATATATATTTTGATTTATAAGATAATAAGCCTCTTCTCCATTACTTGTACTTTCAACTTGAAAGAAGTGATTTTCTAACTCTTTTGTTATACTTTTAAGCAAGCTTATATTATCTTCTACTACAAGGATTTTCATAAATACTCCTCCTTTATACTTATATATACTATTTTAGTATAAAATATAAATATTTACCAATATAAAACCTTGCTATATGTATATAAAAATAGACTATCTAAAACTTTAGATAGTCTATTTTTATACTTAATTATTCTATTATATATTTTTTAAGATTTTCATTTGAAAATTTTATTATTTCTTTATGTATAAGATTTAATTCATGAAGCTCTCCATTTTTAAGATTATATACTTTATTAGTTACTTCTTCTATTAAATTGAAAAACTCTTCACACTCGTCTTCATTTAAATAATCTATCTTA
>ERZ1463036.327-NODE-327-length-10498-cov-60.225127_pt1 | contig 10498 bp, 4 predicted proteins | sample MGYA00564485_ERZ1463036 | MGnify/ENA primary metagenome ERZ1463036 (study PRJEB39244, sample SAMEA3635127) | Helicobacter pylori | study: EMG produced TPA metagenomics assembly of PRJEB11511 data set (Assembly of a 5300-year-old Helicobacter pylori... | reverse complement strand
GGGTAAAGAATTAAGGTCTTTATCAATTAGGGTGGCAACGCGGAGTCTATTCGTCCCTTTTAAGGGATATAGGCTCTTTTTTTATTATTACAAGAAATTTATTAAAATTAATATATATTTGGGAGGAATAATAATGTTAGATTTAAAGAGAATAAGAAATAATCCAGAAGAAATCAAAAAAGCTTTAACTAATAGAGGAGAAGATTTTGATTTATCAGTTATTGATGAAGTTATTAAATTAGATGAAAAAAGAAGAACAATACTTAGTGAAGTTGAAGTTTTAAAGAGTAAAAGGAACCAAGTTTCAGCTGAAATTCCTAAGTTAAAGAAAGCTGGCGAGGATGTTGCGCCAATAATGGCTGAAATGAAAGAGCTTGGAAATGAAATTAAAGAACATGATACAAACCTTTCAGAAGTAAATGAAAAATTAGAATATTTAATGCTTAGAATACCCAATATACCAAATCCTCAAGTTCCAGATGGAGATTCAGATGAAGATAATGTAGAAATAAAAAGATGGGGAGAGCCAAGAAAATTTGATGGTGAGCCAAAGGCACATTGGGATTTAGGAGCAGATCTTAATATATTAGATGCTGAAAGAGGAGGAAAGGTTGCAGGATCAAGATTTACATTTTATAAGGGATTAGGAGCAAGACTTGAAAGAGCTGTACTTAACTATTTTATGGATAAACACTCAGATGAGCATGGATACACTGAAGTATTGCCACCATATATGGTTAATAGAAATAGTATGACAGGAACAGGTCAGTTACCTAAATTTGAGGAAGATGCATTTAAGGTAGAAAATAATGGATTTTTCTTAATACCTACAGCAGAAGTTCCAGTAACTAATATGTATAGAGATGAAGTTCTAAATGGGGAGGAATTACCAATAAAGCATGTTGCTTATTCAGCTTGTTTTAGAGCAGAAGCGGGATCAGCTGGAAGAGATACTAGAGGTTTAATTAGACAACATCAATTTAATAAAGTAGAGTTAGTTAAGTTTACAAGACCGGAAAATTCATATGATGAATTAGAAAAATTAGTTAGAGATGCTGAAGAAGTATTAGAAGAATTAGGATTACCATATAGAAAAGTTAGAATATGTAAAGGTGATTTAGGATTTACTGCAGCATTAAAATTTGATTTAGAAGTTTGGATGCCAAGTTATAATAGATATGTTGAAATTTCAAGTTGTTCAAACTTTGAAGAATTCCAAGCAAGAAGAGCAAATATTAAGTTTAGAGATGGAAAAGGTAAACCTCAATTTGTTCACACATTAAACGGATCAGGATTAGCAGTTGGAAGAACAGTTGCTGCTATACTTGAGAATTATCAAAACGAAGATGGTACTGTAACAGTTCCTGATGCGTTAAAGAGATATATGGGTGTAGATATAATTAAATAATAAAGTTTATTTTAAATTAAAAAGCTGAAATCTAAAAAGATTTCAGCTTTTCTAAATATTTTACAACTCCATCATTATTATTGGAATTTATAATATTAGTAGAAATAGATTTTAGTTGAGTATTTGCATTATTAACAGCATAACATTCATCTGAAATTTTGAACATAGGTAAATCATTTAAATTATCTCCGAAAGAAATTAATCTATCAAAATTATATTGAGCCATTATTTCTTTAATTGCATTTGCTTTTGATGATTTATCGCTATAAATCTCTAGATTATAAAAGTCTTTATTATAAACATCCTCATATGCAACTGAATATATTCCAGATATATTTTGAATTTTATCATATATATTCATAACTAAGTCTTTTTTTTCTAATAATAAAAAATAAAGAACATTTGAGTTATTTGGTAATTTTGATTTTATAAATGTTTTATAAGGGCTACCAATTCTATCATTCATAAAATTTTTTTGAACATCATTATTTAAATTATTATAGTAAGCATTTATATGATTATTAGATATAGTGTAAGCAAATACAGAAGCATAATTATCTTCCAAAATTTTATTTATTTGACTAACAGAAGCTTCGTTAATAGGATTGTAAGTAATATATGTTTCTTTTTTTAAGTCATATATTGCAGCTCCATTCATAACAATTACTGGTAGGTGTAAATTTAATTTAGAAAGAAGAGGAACAACAGTAGCTGGTGTTCTAGCTGTAGCTGCTGAAAAATTTAATCCTTTGCTTATTAGTTTATTTAGTGATGATATTGTATAAGGTGAAAGTTTGGCATTATTATCTAATAAAGTTCCATCCAAGTCTGAAATGTATAAGTTCATTATGTCCTCCTTAAAATAAAAGATAAATTTCCAATAATTATAATATAAAAAAATATATAATGCTACTTAAATGATATTATTATATAATATAAAGAAATTTATAAAAAATTTTATAAAAATAGTTGACATAAAAAATATATGTTGATATAATTCTATTAGTCGCATGGAGAGATGGTCGAGTTGGTTTAAGGCACCGGTCTTGAAAACCGGCGTACCTTCACGGGTACCCAGGGTTCGAATCCCTGTCTCTCCGCCATACAAACCTGTTCATATGAACAGGTTTTTTGTTATTTTTTAAATTTATTTTTATATTTTTACTAAATTTGAATATTACATAATATAGGTTATTAATATAATATATTTATAGTTGAGGTTAATAATATAAAAATATATAAATTAAGTAAAATAAAAATAAAAAAGGTGTTGACATAAAAATATATCATTGCTATAATAATAAATGTCTTTACGGAGAGATGGTCGAGTTGGTTTAAGGCACCGGTCTTGAAAACCGGCGTACCTTCACGGGTACCCAGGGTTCGAATCCCTGTCTCTCCGCCATTATATATTTTAATATAGAGGGCACATGGAGAATTACTCAAGTGGCTGAAGAGGCGCCCCTGCTAAGGGCGTAGGTCGGGCAACCGGCGCCCGGGTTCAAATCCCGGATTCTCCGCCAAAAACATCTAACATTAGTTGGATGTTTTTTTTATATAATTTATTTATTTCTATAAATTTTTAACTTATAGGTTATATATATTAAAAAAATAATATTTATATATTTTTCATGTACTATAATAAAGAATTTTTAATGCTTTCTTTTAAAAATTCTTTATTATAGTACATTTTTATTTCTTTAAATATAAAACTTTAAGTTTAAATTATTAAAATTAAAAATTGCTATATAGACTTAGTATTAATATTATAAAAGCAAGTATTTATATTAAATATAAATATTATAATAATTAAATCAAATCGTTTATTAAATTTTTTAGAAATATAGTAAATAGGATATAATTAATATAAGAAATAAACTTAATATAAAATGAATATTTAGGAGTAATTATATATGGGAATAAGATTTATTTATGGGAGAGCTGGTAGTGGAAAGAGTAGATTTTGCTTAACACAAATTAAAAAGAAATTAGAAGATAAAAAAAACAATAAATTAGTATTAATAGTTCCAGAGCAATATACATTTCAAACTGAGAAAAAGCTTTTAGATATAGTTGGAGAAAAAGCTCTTTTAAAAACACAGGTTTTAAGTTTTAAGAGAATGGCAGAGATTGTTTTTGAAGAATGTGGTGGAAGAGTTCATAAAATAATGGATGATGAAGGTAAGAATATGCTTATTTATAAGTTGCTTCAAGAAAAAGGAGATGAACTAAAATATTTTAATAAAATATCAAGACAACAAGGTTTTATTGATATAATTTCTAAAACATTTACCGAGTTTAAAAAATATAATATTTCCAAGGAAATATTATTAGAGGGTGAAAAAAATACTGATGATGAAGAATTAAAGGAAAAGTTAAATGACTTAATAAATCTTTATAGTGATTACAATGAAAGAATAGAATCAAATGTAATTGACAGTGATGATGAACTTACTATATTAGCAAAAAAATTAAAATGCTGCAATATATATGATGATTCAGAAATTTGGATTGATGAATTTACAACTTTTACTCCACAACAACTTGAAGTTATTAAGGAATTAGCATTTAAAGCTAATAAAATAAATATAACCCTTTGTATAGATGAAAGCGGAAGTAATAAGAATTCAGATGTAACTGATATATTTAATTCCATAAAAAATACTGAAAAAAGAATTCTTAATATTATGGAGGAAAATAACATTTCTTATTTAAATCCGATAGATTTAAATAAAGAACATCCATATAGGTTTAAAGATAGTGAAGAACTTAAACACATAGAAAGACATTTCTTTACTTATCCATTTAGAATATATAGCGGTAAAAATAAGGATGTAAGATTATATAAAGCAAATAACACTTATGATGAAGTTGATATTATAGCAAAAGATATAGTAAGACTTGTTAGAGATAAAGGATATAGATATAAAGATATAGCTGTTGTTTGTAGAAATATAGATTCTTATGAAAAGATAACATCTGTTGTTTTTAATCAATATAATATACCATATTTTTTAGATAAAAAAATTGAAGTTCTTAGCAACCCATTAGTGATACTTATACTTTCAGCTTTTGAAATATTAATTCAAAATTGGTCTTATGAAAGTGTATTTAAATATTTGAAAAGTGGCCTTATAAATATAGAAAGAGAATATATAGATATTCTAGAAAATTATATTTTAGCTCATGGGATAAAAGGTTTTAGATGGACTACAGAAGAAGTTAATGATGGATATTTTGAAAGTGAAGATATATATGAAAATAAAGATGAACTGCTTATAAAGGAAATAATGGAGGAAGTTCGTGAGCCTATAATCAAATTTCATAATAAAATAAAAGGAAAGAATAATAAAACAGTTAGAGAAATTTGCATTGCTATATATGAATTGTTAATTGAGCTTGATGTATTTAATAAAGTTGATGATTGGATTGAAGTTTTTAGTCAAGAAGGATTAGAAGGAAAGATAAGAGAGTATGAGCAAATACCTTCTATGGTAATAGAAATATTAGATCAAGCTGTTGATGTAATTGGAGAAGAAGAAATATCTCCTAAAGATTTTTATAAGGTTTTAAATGCAGGATTTCAAAGTAAAGAAATTGGAGTTATACCAGTTGCTTTAGATCAGGTGAATATTGGTGATATAGCTAGAGTTAAAGGAAGAGATGTAAAAGCACTATATATAATTGGTGTTAACGATGGGGTACTTCCATCAACTAATAAGGAAGAAGGAATATTATCAGATAGAGATAGAGAGATATTAAAAGAAATTGGAATAGAACTTGCAGCAACAACTAAGGCTAGGGCTTTTGAGGAACAATTTATGGTTTATACAGCACTTACTATTGCTAGTAACTATATGATGATTACTTATCCAATGGCAGATTTTGAAGGGAAATCATTAAGACCTTCAATAATTATACCAAGGTTAAAGAGAATACTTTTGAATTTAAAAGAAGAGAGTGATATCTTTAATTATAATGATAAATATGATGAGTTTAATAAAGTAACAACACCTATTTCTACTTTTAATGAACTTATATTAGCACTTAGAATGCAAGCTGATAAAGAAGAAATAGATGAGTATTGGAAAGAAGTATTCAGTTGGTATATGAACAATGAAAGTTTTAAGAAAAAAACAGAGATAATATTTAAGGGAATTGATTATTCAAATATGGGTGAAACAATTCAAAGAGATAAAATAAGAAGGCTTTATGAAAATGATAATGGTAATTTAAGATTTAATGTATCAAGGCTTGAAAAATATGCAGAATGTCCTTTTTCTTATTTTATTCAATATGGGCTTAAGGCTAAGGATAGAAAAATATATGAGTTTTCAGCACCAGATATTGGGTCATTCATGCATGAAATATTAGATAAATTTACTAACAAAGTTAAAAATGAAAATCTTTCATGGTCTGAGTTAAGTAAAGATAAGTGTAGAAATATAGTAAATGAGCTTATTGATATAAAGCTTAAAGAAGATAAAAATTCTATTTTAAATAGTACAAAAAGATATAAATATTTTACTGATAGATTTAAGAGAATAGTTGCAAAGTCAGTTTCTATCATTTCAGAACAAATGAAAAGAGGAAAATTTGAAGTTTTTAAAAATGAATTTGAATTTGGTTCTTCAGAAGGTGGTGAGCCTATAAAGCTTGATTTACCTACTGGTGAGAGAGTTTATTTAACTGGAAGAATTGATAGAATTGATACTTTAGATATGGATGGAAATACATATCTTAGAGTAATAGATTATAAATCAGGATCTAAAAAGTTTGATTTAACAGAACTTTATTATGGACTTCAAATTCAACTGTTAGTTTATTTAGATGCACTTATTAAAAATTCTGATTATATTTTAAATAAAGGTGTAATGCCTGGAGCGATTCTTTATTTTAAAATTGATGATCCAATAATAAAAGGAAATAAAAAGCTTGAAGAAGAAGAAATTCAAAAACAAGTTTTAGATAAGCTTAAAATGAATGGATTACTTTTAAAAGATGCTAAACTTATAAGGGCAATGGATAGTACTATGGACACTTATTCATTAATAATACCAGCTGGATTTAAAAAAGATGGAGAGTTTTCAGCAAGAAGTTCTGTTGCAACAGAAGAACAGTTTAATATATTGAGAGAATATGTTAATAATAAGATGGTTGAGCTTTGTACAGATATGTTAAGTGGAAAAATAAAAATAGAACCTACTAAAATTAATAAAAGGGGTTATTGTGAGTTTTGTGATTATTCATCTATATGTCAATTTGATACGAGTATAAAAGATAATAAATATAGAATTGTATTAAAGAAGAAAGATGATGAAATATGGAAAAAGATAGAGGAAAAGGTTAAGGGAAAGGAGGTTATAGAATAATGGGAGAAACTAAATGGACTGATGAACAACTTCAAGCTATTAATACTAGGGGATGTAACCTTTTAGTTGCAGCAGCAGCAGGGTCAGGTAAAACAGCTGTCTTAGTAGAAAGGATAATAAAGATTGTTACAGATAAAAATAATCCAGTAGATATAGATAGACTTTTAGTAGTTACATTTACAAATGCAGCAGCTGCTGAGATGCGGGAAAGAATAGCAGCTGCAATAACAAAAGAGCTTGAGAGAAACCCAAGTTCTACTAATCTTCAAAAACAATTAACATTATTAAGTAGAGCAAATATAACTACAATGCATTCATTTTGTTTAGATATTATAAAAAATAATTTTCATACAATAGATTTAGATCCTTCGTTTAGAATTGGAGATGAAACTGAAGGAACTTTGTTGAAAAGTGAAATAATAGATGATATGTTTGAAGACTTATATGATAAAGAAGATAAAGAATTTTTAAATTTAGTTGAGGCTTATGGCGGTAGTAAAGATGATAGAAAGCTTAAAGATATTATTTTAGATTTGTATAGATTTTCTATGAGTGGACCTTGGCCTGAAAAGTGGCTTAAGGATAAGGCTGAAGATTTTAATATAAATACTATTTCTGATTTGGATAATACAGAATGGGTTCAAGTATTAAAAGGTGATATAAATATGGAAATTGATAGTTTTATTAACATGTATCATAATGCAATAGACATAATATCAAGCACAGAAGGAATAGAATCATATTTAGATGTATTTAATGATGAATTGTCTTTACTTATAAATTTAAAAGATTCTTTAAGTAATGGACTTACTCAAATATATAATTCAGTTTCTAAAATATCATTTGGAAGACTTAAATCTATAAGAAAAAATAATGTTAGCAATCCAGAAGCACAAGATTTTGTTAAGGGAATAAGAGATCAAGTTAAGAAAAAAATAAATGGATTAAAAGAAGATATTTTTTCAATGAGTCCAGAAGAAATGTTATATGGAATAAAATCATCATATCCTTTTATAAAGAAGTTGTCAGATATAACATTAGAGTTTACTAAAAGATTTAGTGATAAAAAAAGGGATAAGAATATGTTAGATTTTAATGATTTAGAACATTTAGCTCTTAAAATTCTTATTAATTATGAAAATGATAATATAGAGCCTTCAAAAGTAGCATTAAAATTTAGAGAATTTTTTGATGAAGTATTAGTTGATGAATATCAAGATTCAAACAATGTTCAAGAATCTATAATAAATTTAGTATCAAGAAAAAATACAGATAATCCAAACGTATTTATGGTTGGTGATGTAAAACAAAGTATATATAGATTCAGACAGGCAAAACCAGAATTATTTTTAGAAAAATATAATACTTATTCAAAACAAAAAGATGCAGTAAATAGAGTAATACAATTATATAAGAACTTTAGAAGTAGAAGAGAAATTATAAATGGAGTTAATTTTATATTTAAACAAGTTATGTCAAATGCTGTTGGCGAACTTGAATATACTGATGATGAAGCTTTAAATCTAGGCGCTGATTTTAAAGAAGTAAAAGAGGTAGATTCGTATACAGGTGGTCCTATAGAACTTCATATATTAGATAAAAATGAAAAATTAGAAGATATAGATTTAGTGGATGAAGAGGATATAGATTCAATAAATCTTGAAGCAAGAATTGTTTCTAAAAGAATAAATGAACTTATGTCTGATTCTAATAAAGATAAATTTAAAGTATTAGATAAAGAAACTGGCGAATATAGACAACTTAAGTATAAAGATATAGTTATATTATTAAGGGCAACTAAAAATTGGGCAGAAATATTTTTAGATGAACTTGGGCTTGAAGGTATACCAGTTTATGCTGATACTGGATCTGGATATTTTGAATCAATTGAAATAAGAACTATAATGTCACTTTTAAAGGTCATAGATAATCCACTTCAGGACGTTCCTATGATAGCTGTTTTAAAATCTCCTTTTATGGGATTTACTGCAGAAGAACTTGGAGATATTAGAATGGTTAATAAAGAAAAATATTTTTATGAAAATATAATTCAAATTATTAATGAAGAAAATAATATTTCTTTAGAACTTAAAGAAAAGTGTAATAGGGTAGTAAATTTAATAAATAAGTGGAGAGATAAATCTTTATATATGCCAATTGATGAATTTATTTGGTATTTATATATGGATACATCATATTATGGATATGTGGGAGCAATGCCAAATGGAGTATTAAGACAAGCAAATTTAAAGATATTATTTCAACGAGCTAAGCAATATGAACAAACTAGCTTTAAAGGTCTTTTTAATTTTATAAATTTTATAAATAAACTTAGAAAATCTTCAGGAGACATGGGAAGTGCTAAAATCCTTGGAGAAAATGAAGATGTTGTTAGAATTATGAGTATTCATAAAAGTAAGGGATTAGAGTTTCCAGTTGTATTTTTAGCTGGAAGCGGAAAACAATTTAATTTAATGGATTTAAATAATAGTATATTGCACCATGATGATTTGGGTTTTGGTCCTGAATATGTAGATTTAGAAAAACGAATAAGTTATAGTACGTTACCTAAGGATGCTATAAAGAAAAAAATAAGACTTGAAACCTTATCTGAGGAAATGAGAATATTATATGTTGCATTTACTAGAGCTAAAGAAAAACTTATTATAACTGGAACGGTAAATAATATAGATAAGACTGTGGAAAAGTGGGTAAATTCAGCTAGTATAGAAAAAGAAAATATAGCAGCTTCAGAAGTTTTAAAAGGAAAGTCTTATTTAGATTGGGTTGGAATGGCACTTTGTCAACATAAAGATGGTGAAGTATTAAGAGAAAAGTCTTCAGAATTTAATGATATAGTAAAAGACGATTTATCCACATGGAATATAAAAATATGGAGTAAATATGATTTTACTGTGGATAAAAAAATAGAGGTTGTGGATGAATTTTCTGTGGATAAAAATTTATTTATAGATTTTAAGGCAGAAACTGTGGATAAAGAAATAGAAAGAAGACTTAGCTATAAGTATAAGTTTAATGAATTGACAACTTTAAAAAGTAATTTTTCTGTTTCAGATTTAAAAAAGAACAATTATGAAGATATAGAACAAAATAATAGTGAAAATTTATTTTCTGAAAAGCTTGTAATAAAGCCAAGGTTTCTTCAAGAAGAAAGAGGACTATCAGGTGCTGAAAGAGGAACTGCTATGCATTTTGTTATGCAAAAAATAGATTATGATAGGGTTGATTCAATAAAACAAATAAAAAATCAATTAGAAGAAATGTTTGATGATGAATTATTAACAGAAGCGGAATTTAAATCAATAAATCCATTTAAAATATTGAATTTCTTTAAAAGTGATATAGGTGTTAGACTTTTAAATGTTTATAGAAAAGGTGGAGTTATTCATAGGGAATTACCTTTTTATATAAATGTAAAGGTAACTGAAGTTAAGGATAGTATACCAAAAGAATTAGAAAATGAAGAAATTAGACTTCAAGGAATAATAGATCTTTTCTTTGAGGAAAACGATGAAATAATTTTAATTGATTATAAGACGGATTATATAGAAAAAAATGCTGAGGAAGAGATGAATAGAAAATATAAGGTACAATTAGATTATTATACTGATGCATTAGAGAGAATAACTGGTAAGAAAGTTGTAAGTAGGTATTTATATTTATTTTACTTAGAAAGAGAAATAGAAATATAAAAAAA
>ERZ1463036.326-NODE-326-length-10524-cov-8.121406_pt1 | contig 10524 bp, 8 predicted proteins | sample MGYA00564485_ERZ1463036 | MGnify/ENA primary metagenome ERZ1463036 (study PRJEB39244, sample SAMEA3635127) | Helicobacter pylori | study: EMG produced TPA metagenomics assembly of PRJEB11511 data set (Assembly of a 5300-year-old Helicobacter pylori... | reverse complement strand
GAGATCTAACGGGTGACTGGAGTTCAGACGTGTGCTCTTCCGATCTGGCATTTGTATTATATAGAAATACAATAAAAAAGTAATATATAAATAATTCAAAAAATAATAAAATAATCAATTTGTTAATTTATTAATAAAAAATAGGCATTTAAAATAATAAAATATCATTATAAATAGACAAAAAAATTTAAAGAAATAATAAAGAACTTGAAATTTTAACTCTAAAATGATACAATTTCATAGTAACCAAAAAGAATAAAAAGAATTTTGGGATATAATTAATTGCAAAATAAGCAAAGATATAAACAAATGAAAAGGGGAATTTTTATGACAACATTAGACGTATCTGTTAAAAAGAATAGGTTAAAACACCCACCAGGTCTTTATCTATTGTTCTTAACAGAAATGTGGGAGAGATTCAGTTATTATGGTTTAAGATCACTTTTAATGCTTTACTTAACAGTAAGCTTTGTACAAGGTGGTTTAGGATACAGTGTAAGTTCAGGTGCCTTTATATATGCAGTGTATACAGGTTTTACATATTTTACTCCTATAATTGGAGGATGGCTTGCAGATAATTTATTCGGACAAAAAAAAGCTATAATAATTGGAGCAATTATTATGGCAATAGGAAATTTTGCTTTATTTGTAGATGGAAGCAGAATTGGACTTTATATAGGATTAGCATTATTAATTGCAGGTAATGGATTCTTTAAACCTAATATATCAACAATGGTAGGGCAACTTTATGACAAAGAAGATAAACGTAAAGATTCAGCCTTTACAATATTTTATATGGGAATTAATTTAGGATCATTAATAGCACCATTAATATGTGGACTATTAGCAGAAGATATTTTTGCAAAAACTGCAAATGGTGAAATTATAACTTATGGATTTAAGTATGGATTCTTAGCTGCTGCTATAGGAATGGTTCTTGGTGCAATTATATTTGTTACATTTTCACCTAAATATTTACCTAATATCGGAGAACTTAATAAAGTAGATAATAAATTAGATAAGGTTAAAGAAGCTAATGTTAACAAACCTTTAACTAAACAAGAAAAAAGAAGAATTGCAGCTATATTAGTACTTGCAGCATTTGTTATTTTCTTCTGGACAGGTTTTGAACAGGCAGGAAGTTCATTAACAATATTTACTCAAAAATTAACTAATAGAGAAATTGGTGGAATGACAGTTCCAGTTGCATGGTTCCAATCATGTAATCCAGTATTTGTTCTAATTCTTTCACCAATATTAGCTAAATTATGGATTAAATTAGCTAATAGAGAAAAAGGTGATTTATCAGTACCAGTTAAAATGGCAATGGGTATGATTATACTAGGAATAGGTTTCTTATTTATGGTTGGTGCTGTTCTTTCAATTGGTGGAGCTGAAAATCCAGTAGCAAAAGCAAGTATGTGGTGGATTGTATTAACATATTTCTGTAATACAGTTGGAGAATTATGTTTATCACCAATAGGCTTATCAATGGTATCAAAGCTTGCTCCTATTAAGTATGCATCATTATTAATGGGAATATGGATGGCTGCAACAGGTATTGCCAATCTTTCAGCAGGTCTTATAGCATCAAGATTAGAAACTTTTGGACCTTTAGAAATATTTGGTGGAATATCAGCTGTTTGTATAACACTTGGAGTAGTATTATTATTACTTAGTAAAAAGATTTCAAAATTAATGGAATAAAATAATATATTTATTAGAGCTATTTTCTAAAATTAGAAAATAGCTCTTTTTATATTCAATTAAAAAAATTTTTTAATTGAATATTGTATGAGTACATTTGACAAGAGTATAGGGTAATAATAATATAAAGAAGGAAATTATAATTGATAATTTGGAGGAAATAAAAATGAAAAAAATGGGAACAAATAAACTTGTAATGATGGCTATGTTTGCTGCATTAATTTTTTTAGGGACTTATATTCATATAGAAATTCCAATAGGTGGAGGAGTTTCTATGGTTCATTTAGGAACAACTGTTATATTTATAGTTGCAGTATTAATTGGAGAAAAGGCTGCTCTTCCAGCAGCAATAGGAAGTGCACTTATGGATGCATTAACTCCAGCATTTGCACTATGGATTATACCAACATTTATAATTAAAGGAGCAACAGGATATGTAGCTGGTAAAGTTGCCTTTATGAATGGAAAAGAAGGAAAGAGCACAATACAAAATATAATTGGATTTATATTAGGTGGAATAGTATCTTTACTTGGATATTTTGTTGTAAATTGGGCAATATTTAAAGGATGGCAAGGAGCAGTAACATCACTTTTAACTTCAATAACAACAACGGCAATAGGTATTGTTATAGCAATTCCATTATCAATGGCATTAAAATCAGTAACTAAAGGTTTTATAGAAAAACTAAATTAAGAAAGGAAGAAAAAGTTTTGAAAAAACCTATAAAGAGAGCCTTAGTAATACACAGTTTATGTAGCGTTGGAAAAGCATCTCTTACAAATATTATTCCAATAATGAGTATAAAGGGAATAGAAGTATGTCCTATACCTTCTGTTATATTGTCAACTCATACAGGAGGATTTGCGAACATATCTAAATTAGACAGTAAAGATTTTATTGAAAAAGGAATTAATAATCTATTTTCTAATGAAATTAAATTTGATTTATTTTTTATTGGATATTTAGGAGATATTACAAAAGTAGGAGAAATTATAAATTTTTTAAAAGGAAGAGAAAATAAATTAGTTATATTAGATACTATATTTGGAGATAATGGAAAGTTATATAGTGGTTTTGATCTTAAATATGTAGAAAAGATTAGGGAACTTTTGAAATTTAGTTATGTTATTACTCCAAACTTTACTGAAGCTTTATATTTAACTAGTAGAGAAGGGCAATATAATAGTTTTAGTTATAATGATATAAAGGATATAGCTTATGATTTAAGAAAAATTGGAGCTAAAAATATAGTAATTACATCTGTTCCTTGTAAGGATAACTTAATTGGAATAGCAGTTCTTGATGAGAATGGATTTAATATTATTTATCATGAAAAATTAGAGAAATCTTATCCTGGTACAGGAGATATTTTTACAGCAGTTATGTCAGCAGAAATTCTTAATGGAAATTCAATAAAGGATAGTGTTAAGAAAGGATCAGATTTTGTAAAAGGTTGTATAGAGTATAGTATGAAATATGATTATAGTACGAAAGAAGGAGTACTATTAGAAAAACAATTATATAAATTAATTGAAAAATAATTAAAGGTGGTAAAATTACCACCTTTTTATTTTTTATGAAATTTTGATATATAGAAAGTTATTATTAATGTTAATGCATAATCAAAAATAATAAAAGCAAATTGTGCTGCAATTAAAAGTGCCAATAAAGGAAATTTAAAGTTAATATTTCCTACAAAAGATGTAAAAACATAATAACTTATAAATAACATAATATTTGAAAATACTAGTTTTAATATTATTTCTAAGAGCAACTTATTAAGCTTTTCTATATAGTATTTAATAAGACCATATATTCCAAAGTAAAGTATAAAAGGAATCATTATTTTTAATGGAATAAAGAAAAAACCTATAATAGAGGAAGCTACATAAACAAAAAGACCAGTTTTTATGTTACTTCTCATTATTGCAATAGGTACATAACAGGATGAGATAGTAAGTATTGCAAAAGTATTTATTGGTATTATTAAGTTTATATATAAGGTTAAAATAGTTAATGCAATAAGTATTCCACCAACACTTAAATCTTTAGCTTTTAAATCCTTCATATAAATTAGTACCTCCTAAAATTACTAACAACAACCTATTAAATCGCCTCCAAAACATTCGCAAAGAGAATCTAAGCACCATAAATTTAAACAACAACTACAAGGATCAACTCCACCTGTTCCAGCTGTTCTATAAGGGTTTCCGTAATTTACAGTTCTTTGATTTACTTGATTAAGCGCCTGTCTATATTCAAAATTATTAGGATCCATATTTACTGCTGTTTGAAGATACTGAACTCCTGAATCATACCATCCTCTTTGAATTTTACATATTCCCATTAAAAAGTTCCATTCAGCACTTCTATTAGATATTGAATTTAATTTGGATTCTGCTGCATCTATATTTCTCATTTGAATAAGTCTTCTTATTTCTTGAAAAGCATAAGCATCTCCTGAAGTTGAGTTATTATAACTATTGTTATTGTAACTATTATTTGTATTATATGAGTTATTTGATGATTTATTACCTTTTGTTAGGGTATCATAAGCTTGATTTATCTCAGCAAGCTTTTCTTGTGCTAATTCTTTAAGAGGATTATCACCATATTGGTCTGGGTGATATTTTTTTACTAATTTTCTATATGCACTTTTAATTTCTTCTTGGGAAGCACCTTCTTTTACTCCAAGTATTTCGTATGGATTCATTTATATTTTCCTGCCTTTCTTTTTTGTACAATCACATTTATTTGTTATTTTCATATATTTATCCATCATTCCAAGATTGATTATATTTTCTAAAATTTCTTTATTTCTTGTAAGTGGAAGTATTTCTAATATCTCCTTGCAAGTATATGCACAATTAAAGATACTAAATTCTAATCTCTTTTCTATATTTTCTAAAAATTCTTTATAAGGTATATTATCTTTATTATATAAGAAATTGATAGGATTAAATTTGTTATTTTTAATATCCTCTTCTAAGTCATCTAATGCATCTATTAGATATATCCATTTTCCAAGGGAATATCCAAAGTTATAAAGATTACTTCTAAGTTCAGCTGAATCTTTATTAATTGAATAAGGATATTTTGATAATATTTCTCCAACTATTTTGCTAAAGGGATCACATATTTCATCAATTGATGAAAAGTTCTTTTCCCTTTCAAATTTAGTTAAGAGGTTTAAGTTCTCTTTTATTATATCATTTATATGTAGTATTTCATTTTTAAATTTCTTTTTATAGGGTGATAAAAAGAAAGCTTCTATTTTGCTTTTTAAATTATTATCATCTTCTATATCATCTAATAATTTATAGTAAAAAAGAGATACATTCATACTAGCTGCATAAAAAAGAGCCTCGTTATTTAAAACTATAGGTTTTTCTTTTATTGGATGAACTATACATTTTTTCATCTTAACTTCAAGCTCTTTAGGATTTAATCCATCTAATAATAGAGCTAAAAAAGTCATATCATAATTTAAAGTTATTCTAGGTATGTTTCCAAAATATTTTTTTATGTGAAAACAAACTCCACAATAATAACTTCTAAATTGATTAAATTCCCTAATTTTTAATTCTGGTTTTAATGGAGTAACATATCCAAACAATTATAAACAACACTCCTTATTTTAGTATAAAAACATTATACAATAGTTCTTTATAAATAAAAACACATTAAAAAACTAAAAAGTTAAGTTATAGGATATTTTCAAAATTTTATAAAAAATGGAACAAACAATTGACTATCAGTCATATAATGATATAATGGAAATATATTAAATGACTATTAGTCATATAAGGGGGGAGAGAACAGTGAGAAAAATTGCGAAATGGATTTCAAATCATACTAAAATGGTATTATTAATAACAATCATATTAATAGTTCCAGCTATATTTGGAATGATAAGTACAAGAATTAATTATGATATTTTAAGTTATTTACCACAAAATCTAGATTCAACTAAGGGACAGAAAATTTTAGATGATGTATATTCAGATGCTGCAACTTCAATGTTAATAATTGAAGGTATGCCAGAAAAAGATGTGGTAAACCTTAAAAATAAAATAAAGGAAGTTAAAGGGGTAGAAAATGCACTTTGGATTGATGATGTAGTAGATATATCTGTTCCAAGGGAGATATTACCAGATAAGGTTAAAAGTAAAATTTTTAGTGGAGATGCCACAATGCTGATTATAAAGTATAAGGGATCAGCAGCATCAGAAAGCACATTAAATGCAATTAGTGAAATAAAAACTATGATGAACAAGCAATGTTTCTTAAGTGGAATGTCAGCTATTATTAAAGATACTAAGGATTTAGCGGATAAAGAAACTCCATTTTATGTAATATTAGCTGTAATCATATCATTAGGAGTTTTACTAATTTCAATGGAATCTACCTTTGTACCAATAATATTTTTAATTTCTATTGGAATTGGAATATTATACAATCTTGGATCTAATATTATATTTGGAGAAATATCCTATATAACGAAAGCTTTAGCGGCAGTATTGCAACTTGGTGTTACAATGGATTACTCTATTTTCTTAATGCATAGGTATGAAGAAGAACTTTTAAAATTTGATAATAGAAAAGAAGCTATGGCAGAAGCTATATCAACTACAATGTTATCTATTTCAGGTTCATCTTTAACAACAATTGCAGGTTTCTTAGCTTTATGCGCAATGGATTTAACACTTGGAAAAGATATAGGAATTGTAATGGCAAAAGGAGTTGTACTTGGAGTTATATGTTCAGTAACAGTATTGCCAGCTCTTATACTAACTTTTGATAAATTAATACACAGATTTAAGCATAAGACAATAATTCCTGAATTTAATAAACTTTCAAAGGTAGTAACAACACATTATAAAGTATTTATAGGAATATTTTTAGTTATGTTACTACCAGCAATTTGGGGATCAGAATATGCTAAGGTTTATTATAATTTAGATGAGACATTACCAAAGGATATGCCATCTATAGTTGCAACTAATAAATTAAAAGATAAATTTAATATGATGACAACACATTTTGTTCTTGTAAAAGATAATATTAAACCATATAAAATTAAAGAAATGACAAGTAAAATAGAAAAAATAGATGGTATAACATCAGTTCTTTCTTACGATAAATTAATAGGACCTGCTATGCCAGAAAGTTTTATTCCAAGTGATGTAAGGGAAATATTTAAAAAGGGTGGCTATAATCTTATATTAGTAAATTCAGAATATAAAGCAGCAAAGGACGAGGAAAATAAGCAAATTGATGAACTTACAACTATTGCCAAAGAATATGACAAGGAAGCTTTAATTGCAGGAGAAGGACCTCTTACAAAGGATCTTATAACAACTTCAGATAGAGACTTTAAAATGGTTTCAATATATTCAATAATTGCAATATTTGTAATTATATTAATAGTATTTAAATCTATATCAGTACCAGTTTTATTAGTTGCAGCTATAGAGTTTGCGATATTTATAAATATAGGAATACCTTATTATACAGGCACTACAATACCATTTGTTGCAAGTATAGTAATAGGAACGATACAACTTGGAGCTACAGTTGATTATGCAATACTTATGACTTCTAGATTTAGAGAGGAACTTAGACGAGGTTATAAGAAACAAGAAGCAATTTTAATTGCAGTTAAAGGTTCAGCAAAATCTATAGTAACTTCTGGATTAACATTCTTTGGAGCAACAGGTGCTGTTGCAATAGTTTCTGATATGGCATTAATTAAAAGTCTTTGTTTCTTAATTTCAAGAGGAGCAATAATTAGTATGTTAGTAATTTTATTTATACTTCCATCATTATTATTAGTTTCAGAAGGGTTAATTAATAAAACATCAATTAAATGGCGTACAGAACCTGAAAATTTAAAAGAAGAAACAGTATAAAAGGTAGGGGGGATAGATATGTATAAATCAATGTCTAAAAGAGTAATAGCATTAGTTATAATAGGAAGTATGTGTGCAACTACAGTTGTAAGTGCATCAGAAGTAAAGAAAGATGAGAGTGTTTATGTAAATTTAAGATCTAGTGGGCAAGTAGAAAAGATAACAGTAACTAACTGGTTACATTCAGATAAGGGAAATATAGATGTAACTGATAAATCAAACCTTGAAAATATACAAAATATAAAGGGAGAGGAAGCTCCAATTAAGGATGGAGATACTCTTAAATGGAAGACAAATAGTAGTGACCTTTATTATAAAGGAGATACAAAAGCTGAATTACCTATTGATGTAAATATTAAGTATTACTTAAATGATGAGAGAGTTGAAGAAAAGGATATAGCAGGTAAGTCAGGAAAAATAAAAATTGAAATAGAACTTAAAAATAAAAGTTATAAAAATGTTAAAATTGGAGGAAAGGATAGAAAAATATATACTCCACTTTTAGCAGCTACTGTAGTTACTCTTCCAGTAGATAAATTTAAAGATGTAACTATAAATGAAGGAACAATGGTATCAGAAGGAAATAATAATGTTGTTGCATTTCCAGCATGCCCAGGATTAAAGGAAAGTTTAGATTTAGATGATAAAGATTTAGATATAAATCTTGACAATAAACTTGTTATAGAAGGATATACAGATAATTTTGAACTTGGAGCAATAATGATAACTGCAACTACAGAATTACCTAACTTAGATAAAATAGAAAAGGCAGATTCAATAGATGAGTTAAAGGATTCTTTAAATAAATTAAAGGATGCATCAGATGAATTATTAGAGGGTACTGGAGCTTTAAGTGATGGTATTATGACAGCTAAGAAAAAACTAGATGAAGGCAAAGGTAAATTAAATGATAATACTTTACAAGAGGCTATAGGGATATTACAATCTGATGAAAAGATAAATAGAGCCAATAAATTAATTGATGATGCCTATTTTGCAAAAAATATTAATACTGAAAAAGGAAAACAAGTTTTAGGATTATTAACTGAAAATAATATTAATAATATTAATACTTTAGTTTCTGATGGACAAGCAATTTTAGTTCATAAGGGGCAAATAGAGGCAGCAGTTAATACATTTAAAGGACTTTCAAGGGATGATGGCTTTAATAAACTTTTAAATGATACTATGAAGGCTAAAAAAGTATATGAAAATGTAAATCCAAGTACCATTAAAAAGTTGAATAAAATGAGTGAATTAGCTACAAGTGGTAATTTAAATAAAAGTCAAAATCTATTAAAAGAGACATTAGAAATACAAAAGGAATTAGCTGGAGTTCAAGGTCCATTAAATTCACTAATAAATAATGCACCAGGAAATAATACGGAAGAGAAGGCTAATAACTTCTTAAATAGTGTTAATGGACAAATTAAGAAAACAACATCAATGATAAATGGAATTGATTCTAACAAAATGCAAGCAATGTCAAAAGATGTATCTAGTTATGGTGAAGGTTATTTAATCTTTAAAGGAATACTTGCAGGTGATGTTGATACTTTTGCTAAACAAGGAGTAGAGCCTTCAAAAGCACTAGCAATGTCAAAAGCTAAGCTATGTAAGTATATAGATGGAGTTTATGGAGGTAATGGTGCTAAACTTAAAGCCTTAGTAAATAGTATGACATTAAAAGATATATCAAAAGAAGGTATAGGAAATGACTATACTAAAATGAATGAATATGGTAAAACAATGAATGGCTTGATGAAAGATGTAGAAACAGTTAAGGGATTAACACCAGTTTTGGATAAAACAAGTGCTTTTCTATCAAAGCCTGGACAAACAAAGAAATTTGCTAAATTCTATTCAGATATAAATAATAAAGAAAATCAAAAACTTATGAATGCAGCAGCAGAAAGTTTTTTAAGCTTAAATGAAGAAGACTTAAAGGCTATAAATTCACTTAAGGATAATTTAATGACAGTTTCAAAAGATATTGAGGAAAATAAAGAAAATATTGAAACTATAGATAAAATGGTTAAGGGGTTAAAAGATGATAAAGAATTAGTATCTAAAATAGAAAAATTCTCTAATGATTTAAATAAATCACAAGGCACAATAAAAAAAATAGAAAATGTTTTAGGAGATGGAAGTAGTTATGATATTAAAGAAGCAAAAAAAATTGGTGAAAAACTTTTAAGTATTCAACAAGATTTAAAAGATAGTAGTGATATTTTAAGAATAACTAAAACTTCATTAGATAAAAACAATGTTAATAGAGCTAGAAAGTTATTAAATAGCTTGCCATCATTAGAGGATGGAGTTAATAAATTAGCAGATGGAAGTCAAAAACTTAATGATGGAATGAAAAAATTCAATGAAGAAGGAATAGAAAAAATTTATGACAAAGGAAATGATGGAGTAGAAAATATTAATAATGCAATTGAAGTTAAAGATGAATTAGTTAAGATGTCAAAGGATTATAATACATTTTCAGGAAAAGAAAAAGATATGGATGGATCTGTAAAATTTATTATGAAAACAAATGAAATAAAAGCACCAGAAAAGGAAAAAGCTTCTGTTGATACAGAAGAAAATAATGGTGGTTTTATAGATTGGTTAAAAGGAATATTTGAAAAAATATTTGGATAGTATATAAGGAAAATGTTAATAATAATATTGACCTTTCAAGGCTAGGAGGGTTACGTAGGTTTAAACAAAGGAAGCTGGTGATTTATTCACCAGCTTTTTTGTATTAACTTCTAATATATTTAGTGTTATTAGTCTTATTGATATAGCTAATTTATGGATATAATTGGGAGTGAATTTTAGTATATTGAGGCTTATTGAAACAAATAATAATATAATTAAATTTAATTTTGTAAGATCGGAAGAGCACACGTCTGA
>ERZ1463036.325-NODE-325-length-10527-cov-116.450821_pt1 | contig 10527 bp, 12 predicted proteins | sample MGYA00564485_ERZ1463036 | MGnify/ENA primary metagenome ERZ1463036 (study PRJEB39244, sample SAMEA3635127) | Helicobacter pylori | study: EMG produced TPA metagenomics assembly of PRJEB11511 data set (Assembly of a 5300-year-old Helicobacter pylori... | reverse complement strand
ATATACGCATGAAAATGACCCTTACGCTAAAGAATCGAAAAAATATAATTATAATTATGGAGATTCTTTAGAAATTAATAAAAGTAGTGATATATATAATTGTATATATCAATCACTTATAAATCTGGAAGATTCAGTAGATCTCTCAAAATATGGAACACCAAAGAGTTCTGAAGTATTTGACATTAGAAAGAAAGTATTAGATGACCATCCTGAAATATTTTATTTTACACATGAAAATTCTTCTTACTGGAGTAATGGGAAATTAGAATTTAAATATATAGATTCTAAAGAATCAATAAAAAAAATGATAGGTGAATTAGACAAAAAAGTAAATCACTTTTTAAGTACATATATATCAAATTCTATGTCTGAAATGGAAAAAGTTATAGCTATACATGATTATTTAGTTTTAAATACTGAATATAAAATATCGAATGATCATGATTTTGATGTATATGGTGTGCTTGTAAAAGGTAGAGGTGTTTGCCAAGGATATACGACAAGTATGAAATTACTTTTAAATAAAGTTGGTATTGATAGTACTTATGTAGCTAGTCCAGCTATGAACCATATTTGGAATATAGTTAACATAGACGGAGAGAACTATCAGTTAGATGCTACATGGGATGATCCTGTTCCAAATAGAGAAGGTGTAGTTAGATACTCTTATCTTGCATTAAGTGATGCAGAAATGGGTAAGGATCACACATGGGATAAAAGTAGTGTACCTAAATGTACTAGTGATAAGTATAAGTATATGAGGGAAATGGATTATGTTGTAAGTGATAAGGAATATAGATACTATACTAATGTTTCTAATGGATATAAAATATATAAGATAAAAAAAGATGGAAGTTGTAAAGAAAAAATTCTTAATTCCCCGGGGCATCCATTGTATATAAAAGATAGATATCTTTATTATAAGGATTTATATAATGGAAGTATTAAACGTATAATTATAAAGAATTCTGATGTAAGTGAAAATAAAGATAATACTAAAAAACAAGATACAATTATTTTTAATGATGTGTATAAGCACTGGGCTAAAAATACTATAGATTTATTTGTTAGAGAGGGATATATAAATGGTTACGGAGATAATACATTTAGACCAGACAAATCAATAACTAGAGCTGAATTTGTTAAAATTTTAAATAAATACTTTGGATTAAAAAAAGGTAGTGGAAAAGTATTTAATGATACAAAAAAACATTGGGCTAAAGATGAAATCGATATAGCTGTTACAAATGGTGTTTGTCAAGGCGTATCAAAAGAAGAATTTATACCAGATGAACCAATTACAAGAGAGCAAGCTAGTGTAATGATATCTAATTTTAGAAAAATAGCAGATACTAATAATGATAAAATGAAAAAATTTTATGATTATAAGGATATATCTGTATGGGCAGTTAGTGGTGTTGAAGGTGTATTAGAAAATGGATATATGAATGGATACCCAGATAACACTTTTAAACCTAAATCTAACATGACTAGGGCAGAAGCTTTAGTTACACTAAGTAGAATTAAGTAATATAAAAAGTGTAGATAAATAATATTGAATATGATTTATCTACACTTTTTATTAAAATATAGATTTTAGAGATTTTATCAAAAATTCATTTTCTTTATGACTTAAAGTACAAACTCTAAAGAAATATTCATCTAGACCTTCAAATGATTTGCAATCTCGAATTATTATATGTTTTTCAATTAAAAGTTCTCTTAACTCTGAGGCTTTTATTTTTTTTGATTTTATTTCACTTAATATAAAATTACCATCACTATGATAAACCATAAGATCATCAAAAGAAGAGAGTTCATTTAAAAGATATTCTCTTTCTTTAGTTAAAGTTTGCGAAGAATTTTTTATAAAATCTTCATCTTTAAACATTACTTCACCCATTATAGATGCTAATGTGTTTATATTCCATAAATCTAACTTATTATTTATTGATTCTTTTATTAAATCATCAGATGTAAGTCCATATCCTAATCTTATTCCTGGAGTACCAAAAAATTTAGAAGTACCTCTAATAACAAAAAGTTTATTAAAATCATCAACTAATCTAGTTGAAGAATATTTACTTGTATTAGTAAATTCAATATACGTTTCATCAATCATAATAAAAGTATTAGTATTTTCAAGTATTTTTCTTATTTCTTCATTTGTAAATGCAAATCCAGTAGGATTATTAGGATTACAAATAATAACAATATCATGATTATCACTATTTATATAATTTATGAAATCATTTACATCTACCTTAAACAGATTTTCTTTTTTTGAAAAATATTTATTAATATGACAGTTTACTTTTATTAATTCTTTTTCATACTCTGAATAAGATGGAGATAGTAAAACTGCTTTTTTAGGATTACTTATATCTATAAATGAAGATATAAGTTCAGTTGCTCCACTTCCTAAAAGAATATTATCACTAGAACAATGACAATAATTAGAAATTGAATTTTTTAAATTAAAATATGAAGGATCTGGATATATAGAGACCATGTCTATATTATCTATAATAGATTGTTTAGCTAATTTAGAAGATCCTAAAGGATTTATATTAGAGCTAAAGTCCATTAACTCGTTTTTATTTAAACCTAACTTATTAGATAAATCATATAAGTTAGCACCATGATTTATACTCATTGGAATTTACCTCCTAAAAAAATTTTTATAATAATAATTATATATAAAAATTTGTATATAATATATAACTAATATGTAAAAATTAAAAATATATATAAATTATATGTCAAATAAAATATAAACACGAATTATAAATCAAAAAAACAAAAAAATATTCAAAAAAATAAAAAAGATATGTTATAATGGAATATATTAATATACGGCAAATTGGAGGTACAACTATGTACAAAGTTACAGGTGTAATGATAAGTGAAGAAGAAATAGCAAAAAAGGTTAAAGAAATAGCTAGCAAGATAGAAAAAGATTTTGAAGGCCAAGAACTTTTAGTAGTAGGTATACTTAAAGGTGCAAGTGTATTTGTTGCAGATTTAATAAGAAATATAAATTTAGATGTTAATATAGATTTTATGAGTGTTTCAAGTTATGGTAACTCAACTGAGTCATCAGGAACAGTTAAGATATTAAAAGATTTGGATGTAGATATAGAAGGAAAAAATGTTTTAATAGTTGAAGATATAATAGATAGTGGATTAACATTAAGTAATTTAGTAGCAGCACTAAAAACTAGAAATCCAAAGTCTTTAAAATTATGTACATTACTAGATAAACCTGAAAGAAGAAAAGTTGATATAAAAGTTGATTATACAGGTTTTGTTATAGAAGACAAATTTATAGTTGGATATGGAATAGATTATGCAGAAAAATATAGAAATTTACCATATATAGGAGTAGTAGGAGAGTAATCTTCTACTATTATTTTTTTAAAACATATTTTAGATAATTAAGTTTGAATGTATAATAAAGTTATAACTAAAACTTAATTAGTAATAGGGGGAACAAATATGTACTATATAGGTATAGATATAGGTGGTACAGGTATACAAGCAGGTATAGTAGATAAAGAAGGAAAAATACTTTATAGAAAAGAATGTGCAACAGATGTAGAAAATGGATTTGACAAGGTAATGGAAGATATAAACATCTTAGTTAGAAGTCTTTTAAAGGAAAATGATATACAGATGAAAGATGTAAAATCTATAGGTTGTGGAGTGCCTGGATTTATAAATAAAAAAGGACAAGTTACATGCGTAAATTTAGGATGGAAATCACAAGATTTTATAAATACTTTGCAATCTAAGTTTGAAGAGGTTAAGGTATATGCTGAAAATGATGCCACTGTTGCAGCTTTAGCAGAGGCTAAAGTTGGAAGTATGAAAGGGTGCGATGTTGGAGTTATGTACACTTTAGGAACAGGTGTAGGTGGAGGAATAATAATAAATGGGAAAGTTTTTAGTGGAGCACATAATATGGGATCTGAGTTAGGACATGTAATTGTAGATTCAAACTATTATGATTGCAGTTGTGGAAACAATGGATGCTTAGAAACTTTCTGTTCTGCTACAGCTATAATAAAGTATGCTAGAAAACTAATCCAAGAAGGGAAAGATAGCAAAATTTTATCATTAGTTAATAATAGATTAAATGATATAACTGCTAAACATGTATTTGATGCATATAGAGAAAATGATGAGGTTGCAATTGAAACTATAAATAGATTTAAAGATTATTTAGCAAAATCTATAGCGTCAATTATAAATACAATAGATCCAGAAGTTATATCTATAGGTGGAGGAGTCTCTAGATCAGGAGATATAATATTAGATGGATTAAATGATACAATTAAAAAATATATAGTTTTTAAGGATGAAGAATTTGCAGATATAGTTATAGCTACGTTAAGCGCTGATGCAGGAATTGTTGGTGCTGCATTTTTAAGTTAAAATAAGTTTAACATAAAAAAGAGAGGTTTTAATAAACCTCTCTTTTTTATGTTTCTAATTTGCAAAAAAGATGATAAAAACATCATAAGTTTAAATTTAAAAACATAAAATTAAGCATAAGCTATTAAAAATTATAAGTATATATAAAAAATATTAGTGGGGGGCGGTATTATGCCAAATATAGTATTAACAAGAATTGATAATAGACTAATACATGGTCAAGTAGCAACTATGTGGTCATCTAGTGTAGGAGCTAATTTATTATTAGTAGCAAATGATGAAGTAGCAACAAATGAATTTAGACAGGGCCTTATGGATATGGCTGCACCAAGCTTTGCACAAACTAGATATTTTACAATAGAGAAAACAATAAATATAATACACAAAGCTAGTGAATCTCAGCATATAGCTATAATTTGTGAAAATCCTCAAGATGTTTTAAAACTTGTGGAAGGTGGTGTTCCTATAAAGAAGGTTAATATAGGAAATATGCATATGGCACAAGGTAAAAGACAAGTTTCAAAAGCAGTTTGCGTAGATGATCATGATGTAGCTGCATTTAAAAAGCTTAAGGAGTTAGGTGTAGAGCTAGAAATCAGGAGAGTTCCAAGTGAATCTGCTGAAAGTATAGATGAATTATTTAAATAGAAAGGGGTAGCTTTATGGAAATAGGGTTTGTTCAAATTGCTCTAATTTTAATTGTTACATTTATAGCAGCCATTGACCAGTTTAACTTTTTAGAATCATTGTATAGACCTATAATAATGGGTCCTATAGTTGGGGCTATAATGGGAGATTTAAACACAGGACTTATAGTTGGTGGATCTTATGAACTTATGATGATAGGCGCAATGCCTGTAGGTGGAGCTCAGCCTCCAAATGCTGTTATAGGAGGTATAATGGCAACTATATTTGCTATAACATCAGGATTAGATACAAGTGCAGCATTACCACTTGCAATACCTTTTGCATTATTAGGTCAATATGCAGTAACTGCATTATTTACAGTAATGTCTCCTTTAATGAGATTATGTGATAAAGCAGCAGAAGAGTCTAACCCTAAAGGAATAGATAAAGTAAACTATATGGCTATGGGAATATTAGGAGTAGCTTTTGCATTAATAGTTTTAGCCGGTTTACTATCTGGGCAAGCGATAGGAGATACTTTAACTAAAGTATTACCTGAACAAGTTTGGACTGGATTAACTGCAGCAGGAAAGATGATGCCAGCTCTAGGATTTGCTATGTTACTTAAGGTTATGTTAAGTAAAGAGTACGCGATATTTATGATATTAGGTTTTGTATTAGTTGCATACTTAAATTTACCACTTTTAGCTTTAGCTATGATAGGGCTAGTTGTAGCTATATACGATTTTAATGTGAGCATAAAAACTAAAAATGTTGGAGGAGGTATGAGTGATGGCATCTAACATAGAACAAAAAGCAATGATTCATACTGAATATATAGATAAAACAGAAGGTGAAACTCTAGATAAGAAAACTTTAAACCAAATGGCATGGAGATCTATGTTTTTACAGGCTTCATTTAACTATGAAAGAATGCAAGCTGGAGGTTGGTTATATTCTATACTTCCAGGACTTAAAAAAATACACAAAAACAAACAAGACTTATCTACTTCTATGAAACATAACTTAGAGTTTTTTAACTGCCATCCATTTTTAATTACATTTGTTATGGGAATTGTTTTATCTTTAGAACAAAAGAAAGCAGATGTACAAACTATACGTTCATTAAGGGTTGCAGCGATGGGACCATTAGGAGGTATAGGAGATGCAATATTTTGGTTTACTTTACTTCCAATAGCTGCTGGAGTTGGAGCTAACTTAGCTCTTGAAGGAAGTATAGCAGGACCTATAATATTTTTACTAATGTTTAATATAGTTCATCTAGGATTAAGATTTTGGTTAATGCATTGGTCATATAAGACTGGTATTGAAGGTATAACGAAGATAACAAAAAATGCAAAGGAATTTACAAGAGCAGCTACTATATTAGGTATGATAGTTGTTGGTGCATTAATAGCTTCATATGTAAGTATAGATATTGTTACTGAAATACCTATAGGAGAAACATCTCTTAAAGTTCAAGAAATACTAGATGGTATAATGCCAAAATTATTACCTCTTGGATTAACATTTGGTATGTATGGGCTAGTTAAGAAAAATGTAAGTCCTATGATAAACATATTAATAATGGTGTTAATAGGTATAGCAGGAGCATATATAGGATTATTCTAGGGGGAATATACTAATGATTATAATAACAGGCCATGGAAACTTTGCTTCGGGGTTAAAAAGTAGTTTAGATTTAATAGTTGGGAACTATGATTTTATAAAAGTGGTTGATTTTACAGAAAATAAAAATCCTGAAGAGTTAAAAAATGATATAAAATCTATAATAGACAAATGTAGTGATAACGAATTATATATATTTACAGATTTAGCAGGAGGTACTCCTTTTAAAGTTAGTAGTGAGTTAGCACTTAACAATAACATAAAAGTATTTTGCGGTACGAATTTACCTATGCTTATTGAAGCAAGTATGATGGTATCTTTAGGGTGTGATATTGATGTTAACTTTATAAAAGAGACTGGTATAAATGCAATAAATCCACAAAAGAAAGTTGTAGAATTTAAAGATGAAGGAATATAATAAAGAGTAGCTTATGCTACTCTTTTTTTATATAATCATAAATAATAGAAATTTAATATTATATATTTAAAGAATTAAGTATTGAAAGTAGTTTTATTTGACGGGAGGTTTAAGTTAGTATATGAACATGCAAGTTGAAATACTAAAATTTATACAATCATTTAAAAATCCTATACTAAACATACTATTTTTGACTATAACTATTAGCACAGAAGTTCCAGTTGTACTAATAGTAGCATCTATTTTATATTGGTGTGTCAATAAAAAGTATGGGGAAAGATTATTATTTGCATTAATAGGAAATGTGGCTTTAAATACAGGCGTTAAAGAATTTTTTAAGGTTCAAAGACCTATTGGAGTAGATGGTATAGAGTCTATGAGGGTTTCAACAGCTACAGGATACTCGTTTCCTAGTGGACATACTCAAATAGGAACTACATTTTGGGTGAGTATGATGAGTATATTTAAAAATAAATATTTGTACATATTTGGGCCAATTATATTTTTAGGCATAGGTATATCTCGATTATATTTAGGAGTTCACTGGCCTACAGATGTTTTATTTGGATGGGTATTTGGTATAATATTAACTCTTATTTGTAATTATATAATGTCAAAAGTTGAAAAAAATAAAAAGTATAGATATTTTAATTTTATAATAATACCTATGATATTATGGATGTTTATTGTAAACAGTACTAAATATGTTAAAATGTTAGGGTTATTAAGTGGATATATAATCGGATATATAATAGAAAAAGAATATGTGAATTTTAATGTTAATGTAAGTTTGAAATTAAAAATATTTAGATATATATTCGGATTAATAAGTTTAGGTGCAATTTATTTAATATTAAAATTAGTTATGCCATTAAATTGTATAGGTGGATTTTTAAGATATTTTTTATTGATGATATATGCAATGGATATAGCACCACTAATATTTGAGAAGATTTGGAAGGAATGATAAATTTGAAAAAAGTAGTTGTAATAGGTGGAGGAGCGGCTGGTATGGTTGCAGCATCAACTGCATCTAGTATGGGACATGATGTTACATTATTAGAAAAAAATGAAAGACTAGGTAGAAAATTACTTATAACAGGAAAAGGAAGATGTAATATAACTAATAATTGTGATATAGAGGAACTTATAGAAAATACTCCTACTAATGGGAAATTTTTATATAGTGCATTTTATACTTTCACTAACGAACAGGTTATAGACATGTTTAATTCACTAGGAGTTAAAACAAAAACAGAAAGAGGAAAAAGAGTATTTCCAGAAAGCGATAAGGCTAAAGATGTTGTTGTAGCTCTTGAAAAGCAAATGAAGCAAAATAAAGTAAATGTGGTGTTAAATTCTAATGTAAAAAAAATAGAACAAAAAAACGGAAAAATAGAAAGTGTTGTTTTAAGTAATAATAAAGTAATAAAGTGTGATAGTGTTATAATAGCAACTGGTGGAGTTAGTTATCCAAGAACTGGATCAACAGGAGATGGATATAAGTTTGCTAAAAGCTTAGGACATACAATTATTAAGCCAAAGCCATCACTAATAGGGCTTGAAACTTTTGAAGATGTATATAGCCTAAACAAATTATCACTTAGAAACATAGCTATAAAAGTAATAGATAAAAAAGGAAAAAGTATATATGAAGACTTTGGAGAGATGGAATTTAGTGATATTGGAATAGAGGGTCCTGTAATAAGGTCAGCAAGTTGTAGAATGAAATCTTTTGAGAATGAAACTTATAAAGTGATAGTAGATTTAAAGCCAGCTTTAGATAAAGAAATGTTAGATAAAAGAATACAAAAAGATTTTAAAAAGTATACAAATAAAAAGTTTGAAAATAGTTTAGATGATTTATTACCTAAAAAATTAATACCTTATATAATAGATTTAAGTGGAATTGATAAAGATTTAGTAGTGCATCAAATTTCAAGAAAGCAAAGAAAAGATTTAGTAAATTTACTTAAAAATTTAGAATTTAATATAAGAAATTATAAACCGATAGATGAAGCAATAATAACATCTGGTGGAATAAAAACTAGTGAGATAAATTCATCCACAATGGAGTCGAAATTAATAGAAGGATTGTTTTTTGCAGGAGAAGTAATAGATGTAGATGCATATACTGGAGGATTTAACCTTCAAATAGCATTTTCAACTGGATACTTAGCAGGTATAAGTTGTTAATAAGCTTTATAAAGTTTGTAGTTTAAAGTTTTATATATTTTTATAAAATTTTTATAAATTTAAGTATATAAAAAGTACAAGTTGGCATAATAAGAACATGAACAACAGCAAAAGAAAAATGGAGTAAAAGTTGTTCAAGGTAAATTTACCAATTAATAAAATTAAGACTCCATAAACCACTACAAAAACTAATAAAGTGAGGTAATCAACATGACAAACAATAACAACCAAAATTCAATATCAGTACCAGAGGCTAAAGCAGCATTAAAACAAATGAAATTAGAAATAGCTAATGAGTTAGGAATGTCAAACTATGACACTGCTGATAAAGGAAATATGACAGCAAGACAAAATGGATATGTTGGTGGATACATGACTAAAAAATTAGTTGAAATGGCTGAAAAACAAATGAGTGGTCAACAACAATAGTTAATAGAAAAGGAAGGTTTTAAACCTTCCTTTTTTATTATTATTGAGTAAAAAAAATTAATATGGATAAAATATAAAAGATAATACATATATAGGAGGTAAATTAAAATGGCTGTAAACTTTGAAGAAATAAAAACTAAATTTATAAATGCAGATTTAGATGGTAAAATAAATATATACACTACAACTGAAGGTCTTACTGTTGAACAATTCAAAGAATTACTTAAATATTATCCTATACAACATTTATCAAAATTAGAAAAGGCATTAGGTTAATAAAAAGCACTAAGGTATATATTTAACCTTAGTGCTTTTTATTTTTTATGTAGTTAAAAATTCGCTCATTTCCTAAATCGATTTTTCCTGTAGATATATATTTTAATAAATTATTGATATCACTAGAACTTAAGTACTGAGAAGGTATAGTAAGCTCATATCCTGTTTCAATTAATAAATTTTTTAATTTAATTTGTTGAGTTATAGAAGATTTTATATCTGGTTTTAGATTTTTATTTTTTTTGAAATTACTTATGTTTTCATTTTGATTTTTTATTAATGTTTTTATATATTTTATGTATGAATTTTTAAAATCCAGTTCATTTATTATATTTTTATCGAGTATAGTAGTTATATCTTCATTTGATAATATATTTTCAGCTAATTTATCTGCGGTTATCTTACCAGTAACAATTCCTTTCTGATATTTTCTCAATATTTTTTTAGTGTATCCATAAATTTTACTTCTGGTTTCTAAATCTAATTGCTCTATAAGCATTTAATCACTCCTT